>Ga0182013_10001813_pt1 | contig 28785 bp, 27 predicted proteins | sample 612S2MmetaG_FD_120487 | JGI IMG/M metagenome (GOLD analysis project Ga0182013, IMG submission 120487) | Permafrost microbial communities from Stordalen Mire, Sweden - 612S2M metaG | ecosystem: Environmental > Terrestrial > Soil > Wetlands > Permafrost | place: Sweden: Stordalen | collected... | reverse complement strand
CGTCCTCAACTCCATCGAGGTCATACGCAATTGTCCAGCAAAACTGCGCGGCTGCATGGCCCAGTCCGAGCTGCCTTTTTCTTTGCCCTAGTGTATTGCATTATTTATACAGCATTCAATAAGGCTTTCCGCATGGGCGAGTTACAGGAGGAAACCAAATGAGGAGGCGGGGGTTCTATTTGCTGGGTCTACTGTCCGCAATGCAAACGGTAGTCGTACTTGCACAGAATCCTCAAGATACGGGGCCAAACTTCTCCTTGACGATTTATCTTTTCCAGCCTGGCCAAGCGGAGCCGGGACAGCCGACTTTCCGTAAGATACAGGTCGACGAGACAAACATTTCGAATGAACCGTTTACTGAACGAGGTTGCCTGGAGTTTCAAGGTGTGTTTCACGTCTCGGTTATGTATAACGGCCTTCCGCTAAAGGAAAAGGACGCAGCCGCCCACAAGAAGAGGGAAGAGAATGAAAAGAGCGAGTGGTGTAAGGTGGCGCCTCAAAAGATTCCACCGGGCCACTCCTGGACTCGGTACTTGCCCTTCGACGTGGATTATCCCCTTTGCAAGCCGGGAACCTATGAGGTCACCGTGAGCCGCGAAAGCGATCCGGAACATCCAGAGAAAAGCATAACAGTAAAATCCAACACGCTCACCATCGTGGTGCCGGAGTCTGAAGCTTGCAACCTTTGAGCCATCGCGCAGACGACAATTTGTCCGGTTTTGGCCGAAACACCCAGAGGGTGGGGCGCCCGGCGATTCTTTTCTGACGCAGTGATGAGCACGGGACTATTGATCCGGCCCGTAAATAGTGGCACATGTTCCCACCCTTATCCGCAGAATGCGCGGAAAAGGATGGGGCACGGCTCCAATATTTTATGGCCGGATCAATCACTCCGCCTCAAGGCAGATGCAGATGCAGCCGCCAGCCGGTGTAGCTGAGGATCTCGTGCGCAAGGCGCCCGGTTTCCGCGGCGCTGCCTCCAAAGGAGACGCGTGTCCGGGGCGAGGTGAGCACATCGAGGCCATCGGCGGCGCAGATTTCGTGAATGCGAAACAGGTGGGTGCCGTCGCTGACGACGACCAGGCGGCGCAGACCGTTGACTCGGGCGATGACGGCAATGCGGTGGGCCTGTTCCTCGGTGTTTCGGCTCTGGGTTTCGGCGATAATGGCGGATTCGGGGATGCCCAGGCTCAGCAGGTAGTCGCGGCCCACCGCACCCTCGGAGTACTCATCCCCGCTGGTACCGCCCAGCACGATGATGAGCGGTGCGATGCCGCGATTGTAGAGATCGCGCGCGTGGTCAAGGCGTGTGCGGAAAACCGGGGAGGGCTGTCCATCGTACTCCGCCGCGCCCAGAACGGCGATGGCGTTCGACGGCGCTGCCTGGTCCAGGCCGGCATAGTCCTCAATTTGCACGTAGACCCAGCCGGACCATCCCAGAAACCCGAGAATCGAAGCGAGAATCAGAACAACAAAAATGCGAAGAACCCAGTGGCGGCGATGTGGCTTGGGTTGGTCTTTCACGTCCACCATCTTAACGCTACAGGACCATCGTGACCACCGGAGGCTGAAGAGGCGCGAGCAGGATTCGGCTTTTCCCGCTACGAATCCGTGCTAGACTTCTGAGCAGAATTCAGCACTCCATTTGGAGGTACGGCTATGAGGGAAGGGCCTCGATTGCCGGTTCTCCTTCTCGTGGGCATGGGCTGCGCGGCGCTCGCCGCGGTCGCTCAGAAGCCCGCGCCGCCGCTCAGCGTGACCGTGATCGTAGTCAACGTGCTGCCCCAGCCGCCGCAGCCGGTGAAGGCGTTGCGCGTTTCGCTGAGTTATCTGGAAAGCGCGGTGCAGATCACCGAGGCGCAACAGGTGACGAATACGCAGGGCCAGGCGCTGCTGGTGGTTTCCACAGTGGTGGCGCAGCGGGGCAACCTGCGCGTTGAGATTGCAGGAGCGGGCGATCTCGTCGTCTACCAGCCGGCGGACGGACAACTGGCTGCGTTGCCCACGACGGTCAAGGTCAGCCTGTTGCCCAAAGGCTCAACGGCGTTGCTGGGGCCGGCGCAGATCGAGGCCATGCTTCACCGCACGCTCTTGCAGGTGAACAGTCTCGAGAAGCAGGTGAGCGCGTTGAAGGCGGGAGCGGCGCAGGCGCAGCAACCTGACCTGGGGGCGGCGATCGCCGCATGGGCGCAGGCCAACGGCTTTTCCTCGGGGCAGGTCGATCTTCAGGTGCAGCAGTGGGCCGCGGGAATCCAGAAGCAATCGGGGCAGGCCACGGCGGAGCAGAAGGCGCTGGCGGAACTGGCGCTGAAGCACTACGCCGCTGCCGCGCAACTCTTCAATCAAGCCAGCGATGCGGACCGGCAGGAGATTGGCGCGGAGGACGCGGAAGAGCAGGCGTTGCAGGCGCAGGTGAAGGCGCTGGAAGCCGCGCAGCAGGGCCTGCTGGACAAACAGAGAAGCTCATTGCGGCAACTGCTCGACCACAGCGAGCAGGCGGCGGGAGCGGATCAGCTGAACCTGCAATTCCACCAGGCCACGCAGACGCTCGAAAACGCACAGGCCACGGCCGAAGCCGAGTACAAGAAACATTCCGGCGACCAGGGTTTCCACGAGCTGTGGCTGCGCGCGGTTTCCGCTCGGTCCAATGCGCTGCGGCTGGAGGGTGAGGTTGCCCCAGCGGACCAGAGCCTTCCTTTGCTGGCACAAGCGGCCGGCGAATTCCAATCGGTGGCCGATGAGTACGGGGAGCTGGGCGACCGCCCGCAGGCAGCGGCAGCGCAGGATGGCCTGGGCAATGCACTGCAGGCCGAGGGCACACGTGCCGATAGCGCCAAGGCGATGGCCCTGCTGGATCAGGCGATCGCGGCCTACCGGAAAGCGCTCGAGGTGCAGACCCAAGCCGATTTGCCCCAGGACTGGGCCGCGACGGAGAGCAGCCTGGGGAATGTCCTGGACAGCGAGGGCGAACGCGCAGGCGGCGACAGGTCGGCGGCTTTGTTCGAGCAGGCGGTCGAGGCCTACCGGAAGGCGCTGGAAGTGCGCACCAAGGCCGACCTGCCTCTGGACTGGGCAACCACGGAGGACGACCTCGCGTTTGCGCTTATGCGCGAAGGCGAGCGCGCCGGCGGCGACAGGGCGACGGCTCTCCTCGATCAGGCGATCGAGGCCTACAACAAGGCGCTTGAGGTATGCACCAAAGCCGATCATCCCCGCGACTGGGCCAAGATCGAGAATCGCCTCGGAATCGTCTTTCTGGATGAGGGCGAACGCGCCAGCGGAGACAAAGCGATGGCCCTGCTGGATGAGGCGGCGCAAGCCTTCCAGAGGGCGCTGGAGGTGCGCACCAGAGCCGGCCTGCCGCAGGATTGGGCCGCGACGGAGAGTAACCTCGGAGTTGCGCTTTGGGACGAGGGAGAGCGCGCCAATAAGGACAAGGCCATGGCCCTGCTCGATCAGGCGGCTCAGGCCTACCGGTTGGTGCTCGAAGTGGACACCAAAGCCGATCTGCCCCAGGATTGGGCCACAACCGAAAACAATCTGGGCGCCGTGCTGATTGACGAGGGAGAACGCAGCAGCGGCGAGAAGGCCATGGGATTGCTCGATCAGTCGGCACAGGCCTTTCGCAGCGCGCTTGAGGTTTTCACCAAGGCCGATCTGCCTCAAAACTGGGCCATGATGCAGAACAATCTGGGCGCAGCGCTCGTCGACGAGGGCGAACGCGCCAGCGGCGACAAGGCAATAGCCTTCTTCGATCAGGCCATCGACGCCTACCGGAAGGCGCTCGAGGTGCGCACCAGAACCGATCTGCCCCAGTTCTGGGCCATGACCATGGAAAATCTTGGCTATGCGCTGGCCAGTGAGGGTAATCGCGCCAGCGGAGACAAGGCGATAGCTTTGTTCGATCAGGCCGCCGAGACCTATCAAAATGCGCTTGAGGTTTACACCAAAGCCGCACTGCCTCAGGAATGGGCCGAGACGGAAGCGAAACTCGGGAGCGCGCTCAGGGACGAGGGAGAGCGAGCCGATGGAGACAAGGCCGGCCGGCTATTCGATCGGGCCATCGAGGCGTACCGCAGCGCGCTTCAAGTCAATACGAAAACCGATCTCCCCCAGGCGTGGGCGGAGACGGAGAATGCCCTCGGAAGCGCTCTGGAGGACGAGGGAAAACGCGCCAGCGGAGACGCGGCGATGGCTCTGCTCGATCAGGCCATCGAGGCCTATAGGGAGGCGCTTGAGGTCTACACCAAGGCCGATCTCCCGCAGAGCTGGGCCGGGACGCAGTGCAACCTGGGCATTGTGCTGACGGATGAGGGCGAGCGCGCCACGGGCGAGAAGGCAACGGTCCTGTTCAGGCAGGCAGTGGATGCCTTTGAGAAGGCGCTCGAAGTGCAAACCAAGACCGACTTGCCCCAGGACTGGGCACGGACGATGCGCAACCTGGCTCGCGCCCACAAAGACCTGGGCGACGCCGCCTCGGCCGGCGCGGAATCGAAAGCCGCAGACGAGGTAGACTCGCAATAGAAATGTTTGCCCGGTACGACATTTTTCTCAGCTACTCCCGCGTGGATTCCGACCGCGTGACGCCGCTGCGCGACGAGCTTCGCCGCCTCGGTTATCGCGTTTTCTTCGACGTGCAGTCCATCGATCCCGGCAGCCCGTGGAAGGAGCGGCTGCGCCGCGCCATTCGCGCCTCCCGCACGCTCGTGCTATGCTGGTCGGAACATACACGCGGTTCGGAGTACGTCACCTTCGAGTATTCGCAGGCCGACGCGTTTCGCCGGCGCATCTTTCCCTGGCGGCTCGACAAAACGCCGCTGCCGGCGATGATGGAGCTGCAGGCCATCAATGAGCCCGACCCCAAAGCGGTTGCCGCGCTGCTCAAGCCGGCGCTGGGCTGGCCGGCAGCCAGACGGCGCGGGGCGTGGCTGGCAGCGGCCGTTGTCGCGGCGGCATTGCTGGGCGCGGAGGCGTGGCACATCTCCCATCCCCCGCCCCTGCCGCCGTGGATTTTTCAGGTCGAAGTCACGGACCGCGTCTCGAGAACGCCGATTGCGGGCGTCGAGGTCGACGTCATGAAGGGCAACGACGTCCAGGCCTCCGCGAAGACCGATGCGCGGGGACGGTTCGACTTTCACTTGCCGCAGCCGAAACCGGAAACCATTCAACTGCGTTTCAGCAAGGAGGGCTACCAGGGCGACCAGATCTCCGTCTCGACGGACACGCCTCAGCCTTTCCCGGAAGACCTGTCCAAACCCGATCCGCCCGCGCGGTGAATTGGCGCTGTAAGCGTCAGAATCGGTCCCAGAATCGAGACCTGAGAACCAAGCAGTCACGGTTTGGCGCCGGCCTGCAACAATAAGGCTCTGACATCGTTATGCCCTCTTGTCGTGGCCAAATCCAGCGCGGTATCGCCAGAATCATTCCTGGCGTTCACATCGGCTTTGGCATCGAGCAATGCTCGCACCACATCGACGTAGCCATCCCTCGACGCCTTCATTAATGCCGTATCACCGGAACGCGATTCGAATGACTGAAGACCGCACTTTGCGTTTACGTCTGCCTTTGCGTTGAGCAATGCACGCACTATTTCCAAGTTGCCGTTTGCTGAAGCCACCATCAAAGCAGTTAGACCACTTCTTGATTCATTCACATCCGCTTTGGCAGCAAGCAGGGCATTCACAATATCTATGCGGCCATCTGGAATCGCGTCTATCAGCGCTGTTCCGACAGTAGCATCAATCATGTTCACATTGGCATTCGCCTCAATCAACGCTTTCACCACATCAAGGTGACCATAAGAACTAGCCATATTAATTGCTATCGCACCACGTTTATCTCTTGCATTGACATCAACTCCCTTGGCTATAAGCAACTTAACACGAGGTAAATTGCCCTTTTGAGCCGCTTTGACGAGATCATCCACTTGTGCATTTGCTAGTTTACCTGCCAGGAGACATACCATCACCAACAGAATGCTCTGAAGCAACGAGCGTTGAATGCTTGCCACATTCAACAGACCCATGAAGTTCCTCCAAATGGGAATTGCCGGATCATATCAGAAACGTGAGACGTTTCGCTTGAAAAACTCACAACAAATGCAAGTGACCGTTTGCGGAAGTCGGCGGGGCCGTCGCGTAGTTCTGGATACGGGGCGATCTTCGGTGATCTAAATCACACTATACGCCGCCTCCAACTCGGTATAACGTAGAAACCATGTGTCTAGCGATTCCGGGAAGAGTCGAAGAAATCATCAACGAGGGCGATCTCCGCATTGGGCGGGTGAACTTTGGCGGCGTGGTCAAGAAGGTCTGCCTCGACTACGTGCCCGAGGTCGAGGTCGGCGACTACACCATCGTGCACGTGGGCTTTGCGATCTCGAAGATCGACGAGGAGACCGCCAAACAGACGCTCGAAGACTTCCGCGCCATGGGCGTGCTCGACGAGGAGTTGGCCAGCGAAGAAGAGGCCTTCGCGCGCGCGGCCCAGCGGCCGCAGTCGAATTGCCCGGACGGGAGTTGTGAGAAATAGCGGAGTTAGCGTTGCTAGCGGAGCTGGCGGTGCTAGCCCTAACTCCGCTAACTTCGCTAACCCCGCTAACTCCGCTGACTAACTATGAAATACCTCACCGAGTTTCGCAACGGCGAGATCGCTCGAGCGCTGGCGCGCGAGATTGCGCAGGCGACCACGCGGCCGTGGAAGATCATGGAGGTCTGCGGCGGGCAGACGCACTCGATCATTAAAAACGGAATTGATCAGATGCTGCCGCACGGGCCGCAAGCGAGTGTCGAGATGATTCACGGCCCCGGCTGCCCGGTTTGCGTCACGCCGCTCGAACTCATCGACAAGGCGCTGGCGATCGCCGCCGTGCCCGGCGTCATCTTCTGCTCTTTTGGAGATATGTTGCGGGTTCCCGGCACCGAGGGCGATCTGTTTCAAGTGAAGGGCCGCGGCGGCGACGTGCGCGTGGTCTATTCGCCTCTCGACGCGGTTGAAATAGCGGTCAAAAATCCCGAGAAGCAAGTGGTGTTTTTTGGCGTGGGTTTTGAAACTACTGCTCCAGCCAACGCCATGAGCGTGCATCTGGCGCGGCGGCGCGGCCTGAAGAATTTTTCGCTGCTTGTTTCGCACGTTCTCGTCCCGCCCGCGATCGAAGCCATCATGTCCTCGCCGGGCAATCACGTGCAGGCCTTTCTCGCCGCCGGCCACGTGTGCAGCGTGATGGGCTACTGGGAGTATCCGCCGCTGGCGGAAAAGTTCGGCGTGCCGATCGTGGTCACGGGATTTGAGCCGCTCGATCTGCTCGACGGCATTCGCCGCGCGGTACTGCAGCTCGAGAGTGGACGGCACGAAGTGGAGAACGCTTACAGCCGCGTGGTCACCTTCGAGGGCAATCGCCCGGCGCAGCAACTGTTGAAGGAAGTTTTCGAAGTTACCGATCGCGCCTGGCGCGGCATCGGCGTGATTCCCAAGAGCGGCTTCCGGCTGAATGCTGACTATCGCGAGTTCGACGCCGAAGAGCGCTTCCATATAACGGGAATACACACCGAGGAGTCGCCGCTGTGCCATGCGGGCGAGGTGTTGCGCGGAGCGATCAAGCCGGCCGAGTGCCCGGCCTTCGGTCGTGAGTGCACGCCGCGCCATCCCCTCGGCGCTACGATGGTTTCAAGCGAAGGCGCCTGCGCGGCGTACTACAACTACGGACGGTTTTTGTCGGCGGAAGAGCTGGCGGGGGCGGGGAAGGCAGCAACGGTATAAGACGCCTTCGCTTTTGCGGCGACACGGGACTCTGGGTAGTGGGTCAGCTTGAAGGAAAACGCCCCTCAGGGGCTAAAGCCCGCACTCATTTTGCGTCATTTGCGGCACGACTAAAGTCGTGCCCTTTCAAAACTGAGTTGACGGGGATTTTGTATGGCTGAGGATTTGAAAACCGCGACTCCCGATTTCTCGAATTGGTCCTGCCCGCTACCGCTGGCCGATTATCCCACCATCGTGATGGGGCATGGCGGCGGCGGCAAGCTCGGCAACGAGCTGGTGGAGCACCTGTTTCTGCCGGCCTTCCGCAACCCGGCGCTTGAAAATCTGGGCGATGCGGCGGTTCTCGAAACTGGCGGCGCGCGGATCGCTCTCAGCACCGATTCGTTCGTGGTGCAGCCCTTGTTTTTCCCCGGCGGGTCGATTGGGGAATTGGCTGTGAACGGAACGGTGAACGATCTGGCCGTCTCCGGCGCGGAGCCGAAGTTCCTGAGCGCGAGTTTCATTCTCGAAGAGGGATTTGCCCTGAGCCAATTGGCCGCGATTGTGGACGCGATGGCGAAGGCCGCCGCAACCGCAGGCGTGCAGATTGTTACCGGCGACACGAAGGTGGTCGAGCGCGGCCACGGCGACGGCTGTTATATCACTACCGCAGGCGTGGGCATCCTTCGGTCAGACGCCGAGGTCGGTCCAAAACGAGCAAGAAACGGCGACGCGGTGATTGTCTCGGGAACCATCGGCGACCACGGCATGGCGATTATGAGCGTGCGCGAGGGGCTTGAATTCGAGAGCCAGATCCGCTCCGATTGCGCCGCGTTGAACGGCATGATTGCCGAAGTTCTGGATGCGGCGGGCGCTCACGTGCACGCCATGCGCGATCCTACGCGCGGCGGTCTGGCGTCGACGCTGAATGAGATCGCAAACTCCTCCGACGTGGGCGTCGCGATCGACGAGGCGAGCGTTCCGGTGCGGCCCGAGGTGCAATCGGCGTGCGAGTTGCTGGGACTAGACCCGGTGTACGTGGCCAACGAGGGCAAGGCGGTGTTTTTCGTCGCGGCGGAAGCTGCGGATCGCGTTTTGCAAATCCTTCGCGCGCATCCGCTGGGCAAAGATGCCGCGCGCATCGGCCACGTGACCGCGCAGCACAAACGCATGCTGGTGGCGCGCACGGCGATGGGCGCCAACCGCGTGATTCCTACGATGATCGGTGAGCAGTTGCCGCGGATTTGCTAAGACAGCGGAGTTGGCGGGGCTAGCGGCGTTAGCGGAGCTAGCCCGTGCATTGCGCTTCACTTTGCTGCGATCGATGTGCAAATAATCGCGCCTAGGTCTCTGACGACATGAATTCGTTCGTTGGCTTTCGTGGTATCCCACCCTTTCGCCCAAAAGACGGGCGAAAGGATGGGGCACGGGAAGGGAATGAGGGAACAAGGGAACGAACGACCTCAATTTCTAGTGCTCTAACCTCGTGGTTCTGTAGTCGTCGCAGGATGTGTGCGGGTCAGGAGACCGGCGGTACGATTTTCGGCGGCCCTTGAGAGAAATGCGGGTTAGTGTCCGATTTCGAGACAGTAACTTGGTTAAGAGTTACTGAAGTAGTGGATTCGTATAAGTCCTCTGACTTATGCAACCATTAAGTAACCAACTGCGATGACTGGCAGCGGCAAAAGAATTCTTAGAATCTATCAATCTTTCTAGCTCCCGCTCTACATTAAGAATAACTCAGATCGCGAGATCGATCGAGGCAGCGGCCACACAGGATCCATTCAAGCTCAGCTTTCTTGAGGAGACGCTGCTCCCGGTTACGCGCTCTTGAAAAAGGGATCGCCCCAAATTGTTAAGCAATCAACTCTACCTGGCCGGAGCGCTTGCGCTCACGGCGTTGACCTCGTGTGCTTTGCCGTCGGCTCCGACCCTGCGCGGCGCGCAGCCCGTCGATGAGTCGCAGACGGTGAAGCTCGCAGGCAATGTGCATCCGCTGGCGCGCGCGGAGTTTGACGCGGGCGCGGTGAGCGCCGATTTGCGTCTGGGGCACATACTGCTGGTGCTCACGCCCTCAGCGGAGCAAGAGGCGGCGCTCGATGCCCTGGTCGAAGCACAGCAGGATCCGAACTCGCCGCAGTATCACGAGTGGCTTACGCCCGCCGAGTTTGGCGCTCAGTTTGGAGCCAGCGACGCACAGTTGGCGCAGGTAACTGCCTGGCTCACGGCGCATGGATTCGCGATCGATGAGATTGCGCCGGGACGCAGGCTTGTGATGTTCTCCGGGACGGCCGGCGAGGTCTCGGATACATTTCACACCGAGATACATTCCTATCGCGTGAACGGCGCGCTGCACATCGCCAATGCGCAGGATCCGCGGATTCCCAGCGAGCTGGCCGGTGTGGTGGGGGGCGTGGTCACGCTCAACGATTTCCGCCGCACCTCCGAGATAGCATCCCAGCGGTCGCTGGCCGCGCAGCCGGAGTATTCCGCCGGCGCCACGCACTATCTTTTTCCGGCGGATTTCGCGACTATTTACGATTTGAATCCGCTCTTGACCAAGGGCACGAACGGCTCGAACGCGGCCATTGCCATCGCCGGACGCAGCAATATCGAGTTGAGCGACGTGGCGAGCTTCCGTTCCATCGCGGGCCTTGCGGCCAACGCGCCCTCGGTGATCGTTGACGGAACCGAACCGGGGCTGGTGAGCGGCGATCAGAGCGAAGCCACGCTGGACGTGGAGTGGAGCGGAGCGGTTGCGCCTGCGGCGGCAATCGATCTCGTGGTCGCGGCCTCCACGGCAACCACGGACGGCATCGATCTGGCGTCGGAGTACATCGTGAATCACGCCACGGCGCCGGTGGTGAGCGTGAGCTACGGCAGTTGCGAGCAGGATATGGGCACGGCGGAGCTGGGCTTTTACAACGGCCTGTGGGAGCAGGCGGCGAGCGAGGGTTTGAGCGTATTTGTTTCCGCGGGCGACGCGGGCGCGGCAGGATGCCAGGCGGGCAATGGCGCCACGGGAACGGCCGCCGCGGTGAATGGGCTGTGCACTTCGCCCTATGCGACATGCGTGGGCGGAACGGAGTTCAACGAGGGCGCGAATACGGCCGCGTATTGGTCGGCGACCAACTCATTCGCGTACGGCTCGGCGCTCGGCTATATTCCCGAGGCAGTGTGGAACGAGAGCGCGCTCGACGGCGGCACGGGGTTGTGGTCCTCGGGCGGCGGCGCGAGCACGGTGTACAAGCAGCCGGCGTGGCAGCAGGACGTAAGCGGAACCAGCGCGGCCGGCGGAATGCGGGCCGTGCCCGATGTGTCGCTCTCGGCAGCGAATCACGACGGCTACTTGATCGTGGAGGGCGGAGAGCGTTGGATCGTTTCCGGCACTTCAGTGGCGGCGCCTGCGTTTGCCGGCGTGATGGCGCTGGTGACGGACAAGGAAGGCGGCATAGGCCAGGGAAACGTAAATGCCCGCCTCTATGCGCTGGCGGTTGCGTCGCCCAATCTTTTTCACGCCACGCCGTCGGGGAACAACACCGTTCCCGGCGTGGAGGGATTCACGGCCAACGGCGCGACCTACAATCTGGCCACGGGGCTGGGATCGGTGGACGGCGCACAACTGGTGAACGGCTGGAGCGGGAGTTCGACCTCCGACGAGCCAACCCTGACTTTGACGGAGACGACAGAAACGGCGACGGTCACCGGCGGCGGCTCGGCTACGGTTCAGTTCGCTGCCGTCACGGGAGGGTCGTTTACGGGCAGCGTGCGTTTCAGCGTGAGCGGCCTGCCGGATGGAGTCACGGCCGCGTGGTCCACGAATCCGCTCACGGCGGCTTCGAGCGCAAGCGCCAATGAGGTGTCGCTCACGCTCACGGCCGCGCAGGCGGCGTCTGCCAGCTCAACGAGTTTGGTGGTGACGGCGACGGGCGACGGACTGACCGCAACGCAAACCATCGCGGTGACGGTCGTGGCGGGCAAGAAGGGCTGCGCACGGTTCGGCCTGGATCCGAAGAACTGCAGATCCTTGCCGAGGCTGCCGTTTCGTTAGGAGAAGCGGAGTTAGCGGAGTTAGCGGGGCTAGCGGAGTTAGCGGAGCTAGGGCGGGCGCTGCGCGCGTTGCCATTACTCGAACAGCGCGAAGGCCTGTGCGATCTGGCCGGCGAGGGCAGCGTGCGCTTCGGGCAAAGTGTGGCTGATCTCAAGCACCGTCGCGGGAGGCGTGGCGAGCGCTTTCAGGGCCTCTGCTGTTGCCTTCCAGTCGATCGTCCCGCTGCCGGGCCACAGGTGCTCGTCTTTCGTGCCGTGGTTGTCGTGCACATGCACCGTGGCGATGCGGTTGCGGAGCGTGGCGATCGCGGCCGCGGTTCCCACCGTGATGTTGGCGTGGCCGAGGTCGAGGCAAACGCCGACGTTGGTGAGGCGCCCCAATTCGAAAATGAGAACCAGATGCTCGGGCGTGGTGGCCTCGCTCAAAAGATTTTCGACGAGCAAGTGCACGCCGAGCGGGCGCGCAAAGGCTCCCAGGTGCTCGAGCGCGGCGATGGCAAATTCGATAGTGCGCGGCGACCATTCATCGTCGCGTGCGCCGAGATGCACCACGAGATTGCGCAGCGGAATGTGCTCGGCCGGCTCGAGCGCGCGCTTGATCTCGTCCATGGCGTCGATGCGGCGGGACTTCTCAGGGTGCAGCACATTCAGCGCGGGCGCGCCGGCGCGGCCCATCTCGCGGTCGGCATAAAGCGGGGCGTGCATGGAAAAGGGCTGGAGTGTGTTCGAGCGGAACCACTCGGCCAGCTCCATCACCTGCTCGCGGCTGGTGTAGTCGAAGTGCTGGCGCGCGGCAAAGATCTCCACCGCCTGCGCGCCGGAGCGCTCCGCGAGCTCAAGCAGCCCTGGGTGCAGACGGTGATTCAGGAACAGATGAGTCGACAGAACGCGCAGCATTCTTAAGTAGCCCCCCGCACCGGACAGATGTGTACCCAAAACCTAATGCTGCTTTTATTCTCGCATTTTTGAGAGGGTGTGCTGCGAGAGCTTTATCGCGGCTGGATGCGCGGGAGGAGAATCGAGTTGGTTGCCTGCGCTTCCAGGCCGTCTATGATCGAGAGAATGCCATGCACAAACGATGGCGCGCGGCCTGCGCGGAGATCGGGGGGCGAAGCCAAGTGGATGAAGTGTTGTGGATTGAAGCAACTCCGCCGGTACCGCTGGCGATTGTGCTTTGCCCCTTTGGCGGCGGCATTCTCAAGGACGAATTGCGCGAGATTGCGCGCAGCGGAGTGGAGACGCTCGTCTCGCTGCTCGAGCCGGCGGAGGCCGGTTGGCTTGGTCTTGGCGAGGAGGGTCCGCTGGCCGAGCAGTCGGGCATGAATTTTCTCTCCTTCCCGATTCAGGACGTTCATGTGCCGGCGAGCTTGCCTGTATTTCGCGCCTTTGTTGCGGGATTGGCCGAGCGGCTTCGCTTGGGCGAGCGCATCGGCATGCACTGCCGGGGAAGCATCGGCCGGGCGCCGCTCACCGCGGCCTGCACGTTGATCCATCTCGGCTGGAATGCCAAGGACGCTTTGGCGGCCATCGAAGCGGCGCGCGGCTACTCGATTCCGGATACCAAGGAACAGTTGCGATGGGTTTTGCATTACAAAGCGCAGCCGTGAGCGGGAGTCAAGCGGAGTTAGCGGAGTTAGCGGAGTTGGCGGGGCTAGCGGCGCTAGGCTTTGGGCGCGGAGTGCGGGAGCAGTCGATGGAGGTCCAAGTTGGTTCCTGACCCGATTCCGAAACCGATCATCGACCTGAGCTTTCCTTATCGCTGGCAGGCGGAGATTCTTGCGGCGCGGCCGCTGATTCTGCCGACACGTCATTTTGTTTATCCGCGCGCGGCCGACGAGGTGGAGCGCGGCGCACTTGAAGTGATGATTCGTCCCGAGGCTCCGGATGCGACGCCGTTTCTCGCCACCTGCGCGCTGGGATTTCGCGATTCGGCGGCTCCCACGGGCCTATGGTCTACTCCAAAACCAGAAGAAATCTGCGCGGTTGCCGGAGGGTACGCTTATCTCATCGACACCACCGCGCCCGAGCGCTTTACGATGCTTCCCTACCGGCCGGTTCTCGAAGTGCGCGCGGCGGTCCAAGAAAACCTGCTGCTCTTTGTTGGCCATCATGCGATTCTCGCGTGGGGAGCGGGCGGGCAGGCGTGGGAGCCGGCGAGACTGTCCGACGAAGGCGTGACGATTGCAGGCATCGACGGCGGGCTGCTGCGCGGGACGGGTTGGGAGATGAAGAGCGACCGCGAAAAACCTTTTACGCTCGACCTGCGGAGCGGAAGGCTTGTTTCCTCGCGCGGCGCATAATCGGCACGGAGCGATTTTGCTTCGCAAATCGTTGAATCTGCAACCCGTCCGCCGCTTTCCGGCTCTCCTCTTTTCTCTTCCTTCGTCAAACAGTGGGATACTTTGCCTCTTCCGGACATCTAACGTGGTAAGTCGAGAGGCGCGCAGCACGAAAAAACGTGCGCCCACTCAAAAGGAGCGAGACCTATGCTCATACAGAAACTTCAAGCCGTTGCTTTGTTCGCGGCGGGATCGTTGCTGGCGGCGAGCTTTGCGATGGCTGCCGGTCAGAAGCAGGAAGTCGAGGGAAGCACGGTCGTCACCGTCCTCCCCGGGAATGAATTGCCCGGCGGCATTCCCCAGGATGCGTTGCACCTGAAGATCGACGGCAAGCAGGCGGCGATCACGCACTTCACGCCGCTGCACGGCCCGCAAAGCAAAGTGGAAATGGTGGTGCTCATCGACGATGGCGCGCGCTCCAGCCTGGGATCGCAGATGAGTGACATGGCGAAGTTCATTGAAGGGCAGCGGCCCGATACGAAGGTTGCCGTGGCCTACATGATCAATGGCCGCGCGGTTTTTGGCGGGCCGCTTTCCACCGATCACGCCGCGGCCGCGCGCGGTTTGCATCTGACGGCGGGGGGCGAGCCGGGCATCAGCGCCAGTCCTTATTTCTGCCTCTCGGATCTGGCCAAGAACTGGCCCTCCGGAGACACCAGCGTGCGGCGCGAAGTGGTCATGATCACCGGCGGCGTGGATAACTACAACATGCGTTTCGATCCTGAAGATCCGTACGTGAAGGCCGCGATGGACGATGCGGCGCGCGCGCGGCTGATCGTCTACTCGATCTATTGGCGCAACTCCGGCAGTTTCGACAGCACATCTTACGCAGCCAACGACGGCCAGGGTCTGCTCGCGGAAGTGACCCAGTCAACGGGCGGCGCCAGCTACTGGCAGGGTGGGGGCAACCCGGTGAGCTTCGTTCCCTACTTCGCAGACATCAACCGGCGCCTTGACAACCAATACGAGCTGGAATTCATGACGGCGATCGGCAACAAGCCCACGATGCAGACCCTAAAGCTCACGGTAAGCGCGCGCGCCAAAGTGGATGCGCCGCAAGAGGTCTACGTGCACCCCGGCGTGGAGTAACTCGCTCCGCGCCGCGCGCGAGGGCCAATCCGCAAATTGCGCGTTGCGAGTAGCGCCGGTCTCCTGACCGGCTGTACTGGCACAGCTTGCCCTGAGCGAAGCCGAAGGGTCCACGCCGCCAGCAGCGATGTGCGGGCCAGGAGGCCCACACGACAGCCGACCTGGAGGTCGGCGCTACCATCTACGGATAAGCTCCGCGCCCGGCTCGAAGTCGAATTCCCGCACCCAGAATCGCTTTTGCGAATCTACTAAAATGAAGGCATATCAGGTGAATCGCAGGTTCGTTGTTCGCAGGAGCGCGTAACCGGCGAAGTCACTGCGCCGTTTTCCCCGGCCAAGGCACATTGCCAGCGCAATCAATCGTCAGGAGACGACTGTTGTCCGCAGCCGACACCACACTGCCCGCACCGCCGTCCGGCTCCGCAATTGCGGGCGGGCGCGGAATGACGGGCGCGAACGACCCGCCGGCATCGGCGGTCAATCCTGATTTTTCGCCCGATCTTTTGCCGCAAGCGAATTGGAAGCCGCGGGTCAATCCCTGGTTCATCGCCATGACCGTGGCTCTGGCGGCTTTTATGGAGGTGCTCGACACTTCCATCGCCAATGTGGCGCTGCCCCACATCGGCGGCGCGCTCGGCGCCAGCAGCGATGAGGCCACGTGGGTGCTCACCAGCTACCTGGTCTCGAACGCCATCGTGCTTCCGCTCGGCGGCTGGGCCAGCTCCCTGATGGGCCGCCGCAACTTCTTCGTCTTTTGCATTACCGGCTTCACCGTCGCGAGTTTTCTTTGCGGCTCCGCGCCGTCGCTGCCCATTCTGCTCTTGTGCCGCGTGCTACAGGGCGCGTTTGGCGGCGGCATGCAACCCATGGCGCAGGCCATCATGGCCGACTCTTTCGAGCCTCACAAGCGCGGCCAGGCCTTCGCGCTCTATGGCCTGGTCGCCGTGCTCGCCCCGTCCATCGGCCCCACGCTTGGCGGCTATATCACCGACAATTTTTCCTGGCGCTGGATCTTCTTTATCAACATTCCCGTCGGCATCCTGGCCTTCATCCTGGTTACGCGCCTGGTCGAAGATCCGCCGTGGATCAAGGCCGACCGGTCGCGCCTGCGCCGCATGGATTATATGGGCCTGGCCTTCCTGATCCTCGCCATGGGCGGTTTGCAGATCATGCTCGACAAGGGCGAAGAGAACGACTGGTTCTCCTCGGGCTTTATCCGTTTCTTCTGCTTCCTGTTCGTCTTCGGCATCGCCGGTCTATTCGTTTGGGAATTGCGGCAGAAAGACCCGCTCATCAATCTGCGGCTCTTCCGCTTCAGGAACTTCGCCATCTGCTGCTTCCTGATGATGCTGGTGGGCGGCGTGCTCAACGCCAACACCGTGCTGCAGCCGCAGTTCTCCCAGCAGTTGCTGGATTGGACGGCAACCAGGGCCGGCATGGCTCTGACCGCGGGCGGCGTCACACTGGTGTTCATGATGCCGCTGGCCGGCTTCGCCACGGGGAGAATCTCCGCGCGCTACCTGGCGGCCTTCGGCTTCACGATGCTGGTCATCACCTTCCGTTACGCGGCCGACGTTACGAATCTGCAGATGAGCTTTGCCGAGGCTTCGTGGCTGCGCGTGGTGCAGATGTTTCCGCTGCCGTTCTGTTTCATCTCCATCACCACTGCGGCCTACGTGGGCATGCCCAAGGAGCAGAGCAACCAGGTGGCGGGTCTCATCAATTTCGTGCGTAACATCGGCGGCTCCATTCTCATCTCCATCACCAATGCGCAGGTCACCAGCCGCGCCCACTGGCACGAGCAGCACCTGCAGCAGGCGATGACGCCGGGAACCATTGCCTTCGAGCAGCACCGCCAGACGCTGCTCGGGTTTCTCGGCAATTCGTTTGGCGCGGCGAACGGCAACCAGATGGCGCTGGCCCGGATCTACCACCAGCTGACCCAGCAGGCGCAGACGCAGGGCTACCAGGATGTCTACATGGAGCTATCCTGGGCGTCGATTGTTTTGATCGCGCTGGCCTTCATGCTCAGCAAGAACCGCGCCGGCGATGCTTCCGGCGGCGGGGGCATGCACTGATAGGAAACAAGCGGAGCTAGCGGAGTTGGCGGAGTTAGCGGGGCTAGTGGAGTTATCGAAGTTAGAGGAAGGGATTGACGATGCGAACGCCGTCGATGACCTGGCCGTGCTGCATGTCTTCGGAAAGCACCTGCTGGCAACCGGAACGTTTCGCACATTGAATCACCAATGCATCCCAATACGAAAGCCGACGAAGCCTATGGAGATCGGTTGCGGCAAGAACGTCCGCCAAGGCGGGTTCGACCACGTCAAGTGCCGCGAAAAGCTCGACCTTGCGACGAGCATCGGCGGGGTCCACGCCATACTTGCGAGTGACGGTGACAAAATATTCCTGGAGTATTTGGAGCGACAGCACGCCCGACGCCGATTGCTTGTGCTCGTTGAGAAGTTCCAGGGCCCGCTTCAGCTTGGCTGGATTCGTCTGGCCGTCCGTATAGACAAGAACGTTGGTGTCGAAGAACGTCCTCAGCGAGCTACCTCCGCTCGTAAATCTCATCCCGGTTAAAGCGCCAGCCGCGAGAGTTTCCCTTGCCGGAGAGGCTGTGCAGCTCCTCAAACCAACACTCGTTATCGCGGACTTTCTCGCCAGCCACGCTGCGCAAGTGCTCCCGGATCTCCTCGTTTACGCTCTTCCCGACGGCGCGGAGCTTTTCTCGGGCACGGGAGATGGTCTTCTCGTCGATGGAGAGAGTAAGATTCATTTACACAGTATACGTGCGCACATAATATGTGTCAAGATGACGAGATGCGAGTCATTGCTCTTAGTATTTCAATAACCTAATCTGATTCAGACACTTACATGCCGCCTTTGCCGAGCAGAATGCCGATGCCGTAGGTTACGGCGCCTTCGGCGGCGCCGACGATGGTCATTTCCATGCCGGAGGACCACCAGGAACGCACGGTGATGAGCGACTTGGCGGCGCCCACGGCGAAGTGCGCGGCGAGCGAGATGATGGCCGCGGCGATGACGGCTTCGATGCCGCTCATCCAGAAGAAGGGAATGACCGGAATGATGGCGCCGACGGCGGTGGAGAGCGCGCCGGAGGTGGCCGAGACGAGGGGATTCGAGAGCGCTTCTTCGCTGGTGCCGAGGCGCTCGGCGGCCAAGGCGCGCAGCAACTGCTCGGGATCGCTGGCGATGTGGTTCACCATGTGGATGGCGTCCTGCTCGGGCAGTCCCTTGACCTGGTAGTAGAGCTGGAGCAGTTCGCGGGCTTCGGGTCCGTTCATGGTGATGGCTTCGCGCTCGCGGGCAATTTCGGCGTGGTAGATTTCGCGCTCGCTCTTGGCGGCCAGATACGCGCCCGAGCCCATGGAGAGCGCGGAGGCGATCATGCCGGAGAGGCCGGCCAAAAGTACATATTTCGGGTCGCCGGCGGTGGCGCCGGAGACGCCGGAGACGATGCCGAAGATGGCGCCGAGGCCGTCGTTGACGCCGTAAATGGCGTCGCCGATCCAAGCGCCCGGCTGCTTGCGCCCCTGGTTGCGCTTGGCCAGCATCTCTTCGAGCACGGCCTTGGCGTCAATTCTGGCCGCGCCGGCCGGGGGGGTGTAGTGGCCGCGAATGAGCGAACCGAGCTCGCGGTAGTGGTCTCTCTCGTCCTGAATGACGTGCTCGAGGATGGCGACCGAGCCCTCGTCGCCGAGGGCCTTCAGTTGCTCGCCGTAGCGGGCGATGTCGCGGCTCTCCTCGATCTCAAGGCGGCGCAGAGCCATGCCCATGCCGCCGGCGCGATTGGCCAGCGTATCGGCCGCTCCGCCGGGTGAGCCGGTGTAGACCGGCGATGCTCCGCCCAAATCCTTGATGCGGCCCTCCCACAGCGTGGCGTGCTCGATCTCGGCCTGAGCCAGATGGCGCAGCACCTGTGCGCGCACCGGATCGGGGTCGCGGTCGGCCAGCGCGGTGTAGGTGTGGAAGCCTTCCATCTCGGCTTGCCAGTTGCCTCCGAGGGCAGCCAGGATCTTCTTGGTTTTAGCGCCGGGTAGTATGGCGATGGGCATGGGTCGGACCTCGCTTAGCAAGAAGAATAACGGATGGGGCGCGAGAAGGCAGGGAATTGGGAGTAGGCAATAGGGAATAGGAAGCGAGCCGGCGAGTCAGCGAGCAGGCAGAACTGGTGCGGAAATGAGGGTCGTGCGATCCCACCCTGGCCCTAAAGAGCGCGGCCAGGATGGGGCACGGCGGATTCTCGAGTTGGCGAGTCAGTGAGTTCGGGAGTTAGCGGTTTCGCCGGTTGGCGTGCGCTGGCGCGCACGTCGCGGGTTCGCCAGTTGGCGTGCGCTGGCGCGTACGTCGCGGGTTCGCGAATTCGCCAGTTGGCGTGCGCTGGCGCGCACGCCGCAAGTTCGCGCGAGTTCGCCTTTCTTGCCCAGGCGGAGCCTGCATGGAGCGCCTTGAGAAGGCGCGCACAGTATGATGAGGATCGGCTTTCGATCATGAAGCGCAAGGCAACGACGAGGAAAGCGAAGACGCGCGGCGGGAATCTGCTGGTGATTCTGGGCGTGGCGCTGGTGGTGCTTTTGCTGCTGCTGCGGATGATTGCGTTTGTGGCGCATGGGCGGCGGCATTATTGATCCGGCAGGCTGCGTAAGAATCGCAGTTCTCCATCGCACGCGCTCAGCCGACCACGAAAGCACGCCCAATCTCACCTCTACGGGCCGCGGTACTAGAATGGCAACGGATCGCAATGAGAATCGTGATGCTATTCTCGCACCTCTGGGGGGGAGGCAGGGCAGGCGGCGCGGAAAGCCACGCGTTGCAATTGATGCGGGAACTTTCCAGGCGAGGGCACGAGATCGTTTTTGTGAGCTGTGCGGGCGCTTCCGCGGTCGAAGGTATTCCGCCCGGCGCCGCAGCAGGATACCGGCTCCCGTTCCACAGCGCAAATCCCTTCGATCAAATCGGCGTTTATAAGAAGCTTCGCGATATCGTCCGGAAGCACAGCATCGACATAGTTCATGCGCACCATCGGACGAGCGGAATCTTTGCTGAGCTTGTATTCCGCAACATTCATATTCCGTACGTGGTGTCATTGCACGACACCTGGCCGCGCGCTCCGTTCAAGAGATTTCACGGCAGGTTCTTTCGCCGTCTTATAGCTGTGAGCAGGTTCATCCAGAAGGAGATGGAAAGGTTGTATGGCTTTCCTCCCGAGCGCTTCCGGGTGATCTACAACGGAGTCGATCCGGTTCCGTTTGAGCAAGCGAGCCGCGAAGCGGCCGCCGCATTCAGGAAGAGACACGGGATCGAGGATGAGATTGTTCTCAGCGTGATTGCCAGGGTCACCAGGGCAAAGGGACACTCTACGCTCATCGAGGCTTTGCGGCAGATGCCGCCTGCCTTGCGTTACAAATGCCTGGTTGTCGGGGAGGGCAAGGAAAAGCAGAAGCTGCAACAGCTCGCGTGGGAGTACGGGCTTAAGGAGAAGGTTGAATTCACGGGATTCCAAGCCGATATTCCTTGCGTGTTACGGGCCTCCGACATCATGGTGATGCCGTCCTATCGGGAACCCTTTGGACTCGCGGTCGTCGAGGCCATGTTCTCGAAGACCGCTGTGATTGCCTCGGACTCCGGTGCGATCCCCGAGATGATCGCGCACGAGCAGGACGGGCTTCTGTTTCCGGCAGGCGACGCTGCTGCATTGGCGCGAGCCATTCAACTCCTGGTTGCCAATGAAGCGCTCAGGCAGCGCCTGAGAGAAGAGGGTTATCGCACCGCTCACCGCCGATTCCTCCTGGCGCGGATGGTCGACGACATCGAAGAATACTACTCCGAGATTGTGTCCGCTGCCGCGGCGCGGCCGAGGGCATGCGCATAGGGATGATCTGCCTCCAGCATCTTTCTGCCCGCGCAGGGATGCCAGCGGGTGTGGGACAATGGCAGCGGCGGGGCCCACGAGCGCGGGTCGGGAGACCCGCGCTACAGCCGGCCAGCCACCGCAGCGAGCAAAAATCGCTCGTTGGGGACCCCGGGCCGGGAGGCCGGCGCTACAAGGGAACTGCGGGTGGCGCGGCTGCGTACTTTGAGCAGGCCCTGAACGACGGCAAGGAGAGATCTTCATGAGCACGTACTCGTATCCCAATCCGCAAGCCATCTTCTACCAGCAATACGAAGTGGCGCGCCGCGACGAGGTGGTGGGCGTTTTGCTGGCGCTGTTCCTGGGCAGTTTTGGGCTGCATCATTTCTATCTGCGGCGCACCGGGCTGGGGATTCTCTACTGCTGCTTCTTCTGGAGCGGCATTCCGGCGCTGCTTGGATTTCTCGAGTGCTTTTTCATGCCGGGGCGGGTGCGCGAATACAACGCCATGCAGGCGGCGGGCATCGCGGCGTCGCTGGGAATTCCCGTGCCGATGTGGGGCCATCCGGCGAACGTGATGGGGAACGTGCCGCCTGCGGTAGTGGGGGCGCAACCGGGTGCGATGGCGGCGTGCCCGAAGTGCCAGCAGGCGAATGTGCCCGGCGCGCGCTTCTGCTCGGGGTGCGGGGGGACGTTGTAAAAACAGGGAACAGGGAACAGGGAACAGGGAACAGGGAACAGAAGGCGGGTTGGCGGGATCGTGCTATCCAAGGCCCGAAAATCCGGACCTGGGCACCCGTCCACTTGCCCTTTGGGTTGGGCTGGCGGCGGTTTTTCCGGGGCTAAAGCCCTCAATCATCCGGGCGAACTTTTGCGGGGGTTGAAACCCCCGCCTCCCTCCGCAAAAAACTACATGTTGGCGTGGCCGGAGCGCATCGACTCGTTGAACTTGGGCTTGGTGAAGTCGAGTGCGGCTTCGAGCATGGCCCGATAGTCTGCGGCGCGGACCATGAGCGCGGGCGTGGCCGCGGCAAACTCGCCGTCGAGAGCCAGGAGCCCTTCGCCGGCCTCGTGATTGGCCATGCGCTTGAGGTCAGCCTCGGTGGTATTCAGGTACTGCGCGTCGCGCGGATCGGCGATCCACACCGGCTTGCCGTCGCCGAGAACGCCCGAGAGCCAGTAGACCTTGCTCAACAGGTAGCGCAGGCGCTCCTGATCGTCGGTTTCGGTAAAGATGAACTTCTTTTGCCAGCGGCTGTAGTAGCGCGTGGTGACGGGAACGGGCTGGCGGTTGCCGGACTTCACAAACTCCAGTTGGCCCATGTCGACCGTTTTGCGCACCGCGTTGTACACAAATGTTTCAGCATAGGGCTGCTCCATGGCGGGCACGATCTCGGCAAAGGTGAGCGTGACGCTGGCGGAGATTTTGGCTTCGAGGTCGTGCGCGCCGCCGTCGGCCAGTTCGAGTTCGCCGTGAACGATGTAGGTGTCTGCGCCGGAGGTGGAGCGGTGGAAGGGCCACGCGAATTTGCCGAAGGCCATGGGCAATCCGCCCAGGGTCACGTAGCACTCGGGCCGCGGATTGCGCAGGCGCTTGGCCTCGGCGGCGAGGTGGGCTTCCATCTCGGGCAGCAGATTCGGCTTGTCGAAGTCGAAGGCTTCGCTCAGTTCGAGCTTCAGTGAGTGGCCGGCGGCTGGATTGCCCGAAAGGCCGAGTACGAAGACGGCGGTGGGCCGGCCGTTCGAGCCCGAGCCCTGAGTAGCGGAGACAAGCGCGAGGCCGGCCTTGGCGGCGGCCGATTCGAGCGAAGTGACGAGAGAAGATTTCAGTTCGGTAGCCATCAAGGGGAATCCTGCGTTGGATATCGGTGCAGACTTATTGTAGCTTTCCAGAGGCGTGCCGGACTCTTTTGGGAGAGATGGTCTGTCGATCAGGCCTGGAGGTGCGGGCCGGGAGGCCCGCACGACAGCCGGTCAGGAGACCGGCGCTACGGCCGCGTGCCAACGCAACGCAATCACGCAGAAGATCCAGGGTTGGGCGAGGCGGGTAGTCGCGGCTGCCCATTTACAATGGCAGACGTGCCGCAAGAACAGTCGAATCCTATTATTGTTGCCGAAAACCTGACTAAAGTGTACGCGGCGGGCCGCATCCAGGTGGCCGCGGTGCGCGGGGTAACGCTCGCCGTCGAGCGGGGCGAGTTTGTCGCCATCGTGGGGCCGTCGGGATCGGGGAAGTCGACCCTCTTCTATTTGTTGGGCGGGCTTACGCGGGTCACCGAGGGGCGCGTCGTGATTGACGGCGTGGATTTTGCCTCGCTCAACGACGCCGAGCGCACACGGCTGCGCAAGCACCGCATCGGATTTGTCTTTCAAAAGTTCAATCTGCTGCCCACGCTCTCGGGCCTGGGCAATATCGAGATCGCCTACGAGATCAGCGGGCGCGGCTCGGGTCCAAAGGGTGTGCCAATAGACCACGCATATCTCGATCATCTATGCGAGATGTTGTCGATCGAGGGGCGTCTCGGGCACCGGCCCTCGGAGCTGAGCGGCGGCGAGCAGCAGCGCGTGGCCATCGCGCGGGCGCTCATCACGCGGCCGGCCATTTTGCTGGCCGACGAGCCCACCGGCAACCTCGACACCAAGACCTCGGCCGCGGTGCTCAATATGCTGCTGCGCTCGAACCGGGAGCTGGGGCAGACCACGCTGATGATTACGCACAATCCCGAGGCGGCGGCCATCGCCGGACGCATTTTGACCATGCGCGACGGGGAGATTGTGAAGGAAGAGGCGGGGAAGGCAGCTTCCAGCTTTTAGCTAGTCGCTTTCAGCCAAATCTAGTCTTGACATTCATTCGTCTATAAACGAAAATAGGTCGTGTACGAGATCCGCCATTATCTTGCTCTGAACGGCAAGGACATCTTTTCGGAATGGCGGCGGAGCATCCGCGACGACCGGGCAAGAATTGCGATTGACCGGCGAATCAACCGGATGGAGCTTGAAAACTTCGGAGATCACCGGTTCTGCCGCGACGGAGTGTGGGAGCTGCGCATCGATGTTGGGCCGGGGTATCGCGTGTATTACGCAATCGCCGGAACAGAGATTGTTTTGCTGCTCCTGGGCGGCGATAAAAGGAGCCAGGACGCGGATATTGATCGAGCCTGCGCGTACTGGCAGTATTGGAAAAGAAGAGGCGAGGGATGAGAGACCGGGCGCACGACGAAGCGATGGCCGCGGAGTTCCAGAAGGATCCGGCGTATGCCGTCGCAATGCTGAACAGTATTCTCGAAGACGGCGACCAGAGCGAGCTGCTGATTGTGCTGCGTCAGATGGCAAAGGCCTTCGGCGGCGTGCAAGGCGTGGCCGAGAAGGCTAACCTGAACGCGACGCAGCTCTACCGCACGCTGTCTGAAGAAGGAAATCCTGAGTTGAAGAGCCTGACGGCGGTTCTGAAGGCGATGGGGCTGAGGTTGGCGGTGGAGCGGGTAAAGGCGGCCTAGTGCTACAAGTTGTGCTGCGATGGGCCCGGGCCTAAAGGCCCTCTTTTCCGCGGCCTTTTCAGGGGCCTGAAGGCCCCTGCTCCCTCCGTAGAAACCTATCTGCAGCTGTATTACCAGGCCTGAACGGCCGGCGTAAGCCTGGACCTTAATTGACTCATCCGGCGTTTTCCTGCTATCTTTTAAAGGTTCGCAAGAACGCAGCTAGTTGTGTGTTTCTACTCTGGTTGCGTAGGGAGATGCCTGGTCCGGCTGGCCAGTTGAGGCTGGATGGATGGGGCGAGTTTCCCAGGGCCAGGCGAAGTTAGCCGGCCAGACAGGTTTCCGAAGTGGCTCTCTTCTTGCGGAGGGCAGGAAACACGCGGCAACACTCGCGGCAGCACTCGCATCGACGGCACGCGCGTTCCCCACCTTGGAGGGACTATGCGGGCCGGAAGCGGGATACGGCGCTGGCCTTTCCTCAGATTTCGCGGAAAGCGACCGGCAAACCGTCCCGGTTCTCGTCTGACGATCGAAACGAAGACAGACGTGAAGCGGTAGCCACAGGGGTTCTGTGCGCCTTGGTTGGAGCGATGTGCTGCTCCAGGGCCAGAACAGCCCGAAGGGCGGCCTTGTGGGATGGATGTTAAGGGTTTTTGAAGTAAGGAGTTGCAGTTTGCCAACGTTTAATCAGCTGGTTCGCAAGGGGCGCACGGCCCCGCGTTACAAGACGGCGTCGCCCGCATTGCAGGCCTCGCCGCAGCGGCGCGGCGTGTGCACGCGCGTGTATACGCAAACGCCCAAGAAGCCGAACTCGGCCCTGCGCAAAGTGGCTCGCGTGCGGCTGACCAACGGGATTGAGGTGACCACCTACATTCCCGGCATCGGGCACAACCTGCAGGAGCACTCGATTGTGCTCATCCGCGGGGGCCGCGTGAAGGATTTGCCGGGGGTGCGCTATCACGTGATCCGCGGAACCCTGGATTCGGTGGGCGTGGCGGGGCGCAATCAGAGCCGGTCGAAGTACGGCACGAAGCGTGCCAAGGGCGGCGCGGCGAAGAAATGAACTCCGTTCCGGGGACTTTTGGACGAGTTCCCAGGGAGACGATGCCGGCGGCTTTCGCGGGTTGGAGCTGAAAGCTGACGGCTGATAGCTGAAAGCTGATTTTGAGGGATTTATGCCAAGAAAAGGGCACATTGCGAAGCGGGAAGTGGCGCCGGACCCGGTGTACGGGTCGACGCTCGTGACCAAGTTTGTGAACTCGATGATGTGGGGCGGCAAGAAGTCGACTGCCCAGGGCATCTTCTACCAGGCGATGAAGACCCTCGAAGAAAAGGGCGGCGGCGACGACGCGCTCAAGCTCTTCAAGAAGGCCGTGGAGAACTGCAAGCCGCTGCTGGAAGTGAAGACGCGGCGCGTAGGCGGCGCTAACTATCAGGTGCCGATCGAGGTAGGTCCCGATCGCCGTACCTCGCTCGCCATCCGCTGGCTGATCTCGTACGGGCGCGGCCGCGGCGAGAAGGGCATGACCGACAAGCTCACCAACGAACTGCTTGACGCGGCCAACGGACGCGGAGCGGCGATGAAGAAGAAGGAAGACGTGCACCGCATGGCGGAGGCCAATAAGGCCTTTGCGCACTACCGGTGGTAAGAGCAGGGACTAGGGACTAGGGACTAGGGACTAGGGACTAGGGACTAGGGACTAGAACCTGACTCCTGGGGAAGTTTTGGAAGAGATTGAGCCGGCGAGTAAGGCGTGTCCGGCGCGAGTTCCCACCTTTTTCGCAAGGAACGCGAAAAGGATGGGGCACGGAAGACGGAACGAACTGGCTGGACGAACGAATGAACCGCGAGCGAATGCGCTCGCCAAGGATGAATTGACGTGGCTCGCACCGTACCTCTGAATCGTTGCCGGAACATCGGTATCATGGCGCACATCGACGCCGGAAAGACGACAGCGACAGAGCGCATCCTGTTTTATACCGGCATCACGCACCGGCTGGGAGAGGTGCATGAAGGCACGGCGACCATGGATTACATGGAGCAGGAGCAGGAGCGCGGCATCACGATCACCTCGGCCGCCACCACCTGCACCTGGCGCGACGTGCTCATCAATATCATTGACACTCCCGGCCACGTGGACTTTACCGCCGAAGTGGAGCGCAGCTTGCGCGTGCTGGACAGCGCGGTGGCGCTTTTTGACTCCGTCTCCGGGGTGCAGCCGCAGACCGAGACGGTGTGGCGGCAGGGCGACAAGTACAAGGTCCCCCGCATCTGCTTCGTCAACAAGATGGACAAGAACGGCGCGGACTTTGAGTACGTGCTCGAGACCATCCGCAAGCGGCTGGGAGCGCGGCCTGTGGCGCTGCAGATTCCCGTGGGCGCGGAGGCGAAGTTCAAGGGCGTCGTGGACCTGATCGAGATGAAGGCGATCATCTGGCACGACGAAACCCTGGGCGCCGAGTTTTCCGTCGAAGAGGTTCCCGCCAACCTGGTGAAGAAGGCCAATGCATTCCGGGCGCAGCTGATTGAAACCATCGCCGAAACCGACGATGTGCTGCTCGAGAAGTTTCTCGAGGGCGAGACGCCGACAGTCGAAGAGCTGAAAGCCGGCATCCGCCAGGCCACGATCGATCTGAAGGTCTTCCCAGTGATCTGCGGGTCGGCATTTAAGAACAAAGGCATTCAAACGCTGCTCGACGCTGTGGTTGACTACCTGCCCTCGCCGCTCGACAAGCCCCCCGTTGACGGCATCAATCCTCACGACCATGCCAAGATCGAGCATCGCAAGTGCGACGACAACGAGCCGTTCTCGGCGCTGGCGTTCAAGCTGATCAACGATCCCTTCGGCAAGCTGGCGTTTATCCGCGTCTACTCGGGCACGCTCAAAACCGGCGACACCATCCTGAATCCGCGCACCGGCAGGACCGAGCGCGTGGGACGCCTGGTGAAGATGCACGCCAACAAGCGCGAAGACGTGACGGAGATTCTGGCCGGCGACATCTGCGCGTGCGTGGGCCTGAAAGACATCAAGACCGGGGACACGCTCTGCGCGCCGCACCATGGGATCGCGCTCGGCGCCATCACCTTCCCCGAACCCGTCATTTCAGTTGCTATCGAGCCCAAGACCAAGGTCGACCAGGAAAAGATGGGCATTGCCCTCGCGAGGCTGGCCGAGGAAGATCCAACCTTCAAAGTGCGCACCGACGAAGATTCGGGGCAGACGATTATCAGCGGCATGGGCGAGCTGCATCTGGAAATCCTCGTCGAGCGCATGAAGCGCGAGCACAAGGTCGAGGCCAACGTGGGCGAGCCCAAGGTGGCCTTCCGCGAGACCATTCGCAAGGCGGCCGAGGCCGAGGGCAGTTACGTCCGCCAGACCGGCGGCTCGGGCAACTACGGCGTTTGCAGTCTGCGCGTCGAGCCCAACGAGCCGGGCAAAGGCTACGAGTTCATTAACGACATCAAGGGCGGCTCGGTGCCCAGGGAGTACATCAAGCCCATCGACATGGGCGTGCGGGGCGCGATGGAGGGCGGCATTCTGGCCGGCTTCCCTGTCGTCGATGTGAAGGTGACGCTCTTCGACGGCAAGTATCACGAAGTGGACTCGAACGAAAATGCGTTCAAGATTGCCGGCTCGCTGGCGTTCAAAGAAGCCGCGCACAAGGCCAAGCCGGTGCTGCTGGAGCCGGTGATGGCCGTGGAAGTGACGGTGCCCGAAGAGTACATGGGCGTGATTATCGGCGACATCAACTCGCGCCGCGGACGCATTGAAGGCATGGAACACGTGAGCGGCTCGCAGGTGATCAAGGCTATCGTGCCGCTGAAGGAAATGTTCGGCTATGTGAACGAGATTCGCTCGGCCACGCAGGGCCGGGCGTCGTATTCAATGCAGTTTGCGCGCTACGAAGAGGCGCCGCGCGTGATTGCCGATGAGATTATCGGCAGGGCACAGGGCAAATGAAAGTGCGAGTGTGAGTGTGAGCAGGAAAAACTGACCACTGAGCACTGACCACTGGTTTTTGGGGCTGGAGCCGGAATGCCGGCGCCCCGATGTGAAACAGGCAGTACAAGCGATGAAAGGGATTTGGGACTTTTATGGCGAAGGAAAAGTTTGATCGCACGAAGCCGCACGTCAACGTGGGAACCATCGGTCACATCGATCACGGCAAGACGACCCTGACGGCGGCGATCACGAAGGTGTTGCAGAAGCACAACCCG
>Ga0182013_10001809_pt1 | contig 28830 bp, 19 predicted proteins | sample 612S2MmetaG_FD_120487 | JGI IMG/M metagenome (GOLD analysis project Ga0182013, IMG submission 120487) | Permafrost microbial communities from Stordalen Mire, Sweden - 612S2M metaG | ecosystem: Environmental > Terrestrial > Soil > Wetlands > Permafrost | place: Sweden: Stordalen | collected... | reverse complement strand
TGGTGCCGGGAGGGGGGGTCGAACCCCCATGACCTTGCGGTCGGCGGATTTTGAGTCCGCTGCGTCTGCCAGTTCCACCATCCCGGCACATTGAACAACTTCTCTATTTGCTTATGCTTAAGCCACGAACTTCCCGGCACCGAAAAACGACCGCACAACGGCGCGATCTCCGAGGCCTCCTACCACTATATCAAGTTTTCTGCCCCTTCCCAGCCTCCGCAGTCGCTCTTTCTGCGCCGAAAGAGACAAATCTGTTCACCGCACCCTGACCCTTGGGCAACGGCACGGGCAGCCGGCTCAACGGTTGAGCAGGGTCTTGAGCTGCTCCTCGATCGAGTTCAAGTCAACTTCCCCTTGAAATTGAGCCCGCACCTTGCCCTGGCGATCGATGAGATAACTTAAGGGCAACCCGAGGACTCCCCCGTATAACCGCCCCAGTTTCTCGTCGCCCATGGCAACCGGGTAATTCAGTCCAAGCTTCTTCGAGAGGCTGCGCGCGGCCTGCGGGTCGTCGTCCATCGAGATCCCGATAACTTGCAGTCCGCGCGAACCATACTTTGCTTGCCAGACCGCAAAGCGCGGCATCTCAAGCTGGCATGGGGCGCACCAGGTTGCCCAGAAGTTCAGCAGCACCACTTTTCCGCGGTAGGCGGCGAGATTCACACTCTTGTGGTCGAGGCCCATCAGGACGAACTCTGGCGCCTTCTTATGGAGAAGCGACTCGGCCGCAGGGGCCTTCTGTGCGGCGCCGGCTGCCAGGAGAATCCCCAGCAGCGAACCGGCCAGCGTGAAACGGCGAAGCGCTCTCTGCTTCATTCTCATACCTCGAGTCCCGCTCGCCTCTGAATAAGATAAGTCCCCATCAGCGCCCCTGTTCAACCGGATAGCCCTTGTCCACCCAATTAGTCCCGAAGTTGTCCTCGAGATACAGCGCCTTCACGTTGGTGAAACCCATTTCGCGTAACTTCTGGAATGCAGGGCCCAGGTTCGGGCAGCGGTTCCATGGGCAACACCCGCAATAGAGCACGATCAACGTGTTGCGGGGCAGCGAGACGACCCGGTTGCGCAATATCTCCAGCCCGCTCGGTTGTGATCCGGCGCCGGCGTACTCTGCTCCGGGAATATGAGCCTGAGCGAAAAGAACGTGGGAGCCCACTTGCAGCACCAGCGGCTTGGCGGCTCCGCCCGCTCGCAGCATCCGGTTCAGACCCTCGGGCTGAAGCAACTGGGCCTGCGGGATCGAGAGGGCGCTCCCCGGCTGCGCAGCGGCGCCGGCGTCCGCTGCCGGCCACTGCGCCTGCGCAAAGTTAGGAGCAATAGTTACCAGCCCGGCAAGCATCGCCGATCGCACCATCATCCCGGTTTTCATTCGGCTATCTCCGCATCCAGTGTAAATCCAACGACTATTTCTCATCAACCAACTTCAATTGAAACATGAACTTATCCTCTCTCTACGATGGGGAGGGCAGATCCGCGCCTTTCGCGCATCGGTCGCGCCAATCCTGCCCGTTCCGCCGAAAGAAGCAAGATTGATGACCTGCAATAGAAAATACTCGTGCAACCTTCTTGAGCTATCCTGCTATCCAAGTTCTTAGGGTCCATGTCGGCCCGCCGCGGAAGCTCGTTGCGTATCGGTCTCTTCAAGCCTCAGTAAGGGGCGTGTTCACTGTGCTTTGTTGGAGCAAAGGTCGTCCATTGCGCCGCTTCGGAACCCTCGCGTTCCTGGGATTGGCCCTCTGCGTCTTCACCTGGGGTTTGCAATACAAGCTCTCCCTTTACGATCCGCCTCATGCTCCCTCGCATCAGATTCCGACGGCCAGGCTGATCTCAAGGAATGAACGGCCGGATGCAACGGAAAGCCCGGCCGTGGCTCATGCAAAGGCCTTTACCAAGGCTGTGCAACCAATGCCGGCCGCCGCTTTCCTTATTCTCCTCATGGCTCTCGGCGCCCTTGCGCCGCCGGTGTCGCGCCCATGGGAAGAGCAAGCGAATCGCTCGTGGCATCTGCGCCGCGTGCTCCTGAATAGCTTCTTTGTTCGACCCCCTCCCGTCCTTCTCTAGCGGTTTCTCCGAATTCAAAGCTCGAGCATCCGGCCACCTTCCCTGGCCGGGCGCAGCATGACATATTCTCCGCCCGAGAACGTGTGCTCCCTTTCTCCCGCGGCACTCACAACTTCGTTTCGAGGTGCATTCGAGAGATGCGAAAGCCAATCTCCTTCATCCTCGCGGCAGCCGCGGCCCTGCTGGCCCTGGCTGGTATCTCCGCGTGTCATTCCAAAGATCGACGCTCCCAGGCCCCAGACATGCCGTCGGCGCGAGTCGCCGTGGCAGCGCGGGGCAACATTGCGCACACCCTGAGCCTCGCCGGGCAGTTTCAGCCCTATCAGGTCGTCGATGTTCACCCCAAGGTCACCGGCTTCATGGTCAGGATCAACGTGGACATCGGCGACAAGGTGCGCAAGGGCCAGACCCTTGCGGTCCTTGAAGTTCCGGAGTTGAACGCGCAACTGAAGGGCACGGTCTTCGAGGTCCAGCGCGCCAAGGACGATCTGCTGCGCGCACAGCACGAGATCAAGCGGGCAGAGGCCATCCACGCGGCGCTTCACTCCGACTACGAGCGGCTGCTCGCCACATCCAAGGCGCAGCCCGGCCTGATCGCGCAACAGGAACTGGACGACGCCGAAAGCAAAGACCTTTCCTCGGAATCGCAGGTCGATGCGGCCAAAGCCGCTGCGGCCGCATCCGAGCAGCATGCTGAAGTGGCCCACACCGACAAGGACAGGGTGCAGGCCATCCAGAATTACACCAACGTTGTGGCGCCGCTGGACGGCGTCATCGTCTGGCGCTATGCCGACACCGGCGCTCTGATCCAGAGCGGCACAAACTCAAACGAGCAGGACATTCCCATCGTGCGGCTCTCCCAGAGCGGCCTGCTGCGCCTGCGCATGCCCATCCCGGAAAACGATGTGCAGTATGTCCATATCGGCGATCCCATGCAGGTCAGGGTGGATGCCATCGGCCGCTCTTTCACCGGCAAGATCGTGCGCTTCACCCGCGACGTGAACTTTGAAACGCGAACCATGGAGACCGAGATTGATGTGGACAATCAGGATCTATCGATCTCCCCAGGCATGTACGCCAATACTCAGATGCAACTGGCGCACGTGGAGAACGTGGTCACTGTTCCGGTCGAGGCGCTGGTGCGCAGCGGAAATCAGGACACAGTCTATCTTCTCGACGCAGGCAATCGCATTCGACTTCGCCCGGTGCGGGTGGGCCTTCGCGGATCGAAGCTGGTGGAAATCGCAGGCGGCCTTGAACCCGGCGACAGGGTCGTTCTTGGCGGGCAGGAAAACTACGCCGAAGGCCAGCACGTTTCTCCAATCCTCACCCAGGAGCCTGCCTCCGACGTAATGCACGAGTCTGGCGGCGTCATCGACATGAAAGCGGAAGAAGAGAACAACGGGGGTGCGAAGTAATGCCCAGGTTTGCTCTCAAATACCCGTTCTTCATCATCATGCTGTGCTTGATGGTGTCTCTCGTCGGAGTCGTCAACACCGTTCGCATGCCGGTTGATCTGTTTCCCAAGATCGATATGCCGGTCGTCGTCGTGGCCACTTTCTATAACGGCATGCCGCCGGAGCAGATCGAAGCCGACATCACCAACACCTTCGAGCGCTTCTTCACGCTGGGCGCAAACATCGACCACAGCGAGTCGCGCTCGCTGACCGGCGTGAGCCTCATCAAAATCTACTTCAAGCCCGGCACCGATCCCAACTCGGCGCTCAGTAACATCGCCAACCTGGCCATGGCCGACCTGCGCCGCCTGCCGCCGGGCACGCTGCCTCCCGTCGTGCTGGGCATGGACGCCTCCACGCAGCCCGTCTGCCTGGTCACATTGAAGGGACAGGGCCTGAACGAAACCAACCTGAAAGACCTGGCGCAGTTCCAGGTGCGCAACCAGATCGCCAATGTCGATGGCGCGTCGGTGCCGCAACCCTTTGGCGGGACATACCGCCAGATTCAGGTCTATGTGGACCCGGTGAAGATGGAGGCGCGCAACCTCAGCTTGAACGACGTGGTCCAGTCGGTCAACAGCTCCAATCTGATTCTGCCCGCGGGCGATGTGCGCATCGGCTCAAAGGACTTCAACATCTACGCCAACAGCCAGTTTCCCGACGCCAACTCGATGAACGAAATGCCCCTCAAGTCGGTGGGTAATGCCTCCGTGCTGGTGGCCGACATCGGCAAGGCCGAGGACTCCGGCGCGCTCCAGTACAACATCGTGCGCATCGATGGGCAGCGCTCCGTCTATGTGCCGGTCTTCAAGCAAGGCGGCGACAGCAACACCATCACCATCGTCAACGGCATGAAGACCGCCATCAAGCACCTGGTCGACATTCCCGCATCGCTGAAAACGGCGGTAGTCTTCGACCAGTCGGTTTTTGTCAAACTCGCCATCCGGAACCTGGTCAAGGAAGCCAGCATTGGCCTGGTGCTCACCGGCATCATGATTCTGGTCTTCCTGGGCAGTCCGCGCGCCACCTTTGCCGTGCTGCTTTCGATTCCGCTGTCGGCGCTGGTCTGCCTGCTGCTCACCAGCGCCATGGGCGGGTCTATCAACACCATGATTCTCGGCGGACTCGCCCTCGCTTTCTCACGCCTCATCGACGATTCGGTCGTGGTGCTCGAAAATATCTTCCGCTACATGGAGATGGGATTTCCTCCGCGCGAAGCGGCGGAAAAAGGAGGCATGGAAGTCTCCCTCGCCGTGCTGGCGGCCACTTCCACAACCTCCATCGTCTTCTTCCCCGTCAGCTTTCTCTCCGGCATCAGCAAATACATCTTCACCCCCCTGGCGCTGGGCGTCGTGCTCTCCATCTTCGCTTCCTACTTCTTCGCCATGACGGTTGTGCCGCTTTACTGCGCCAACTTCATACGCCTGAAGGACGAGTCTGAAATCGCCGATCTGAAGCCGGGAGTCTTTGCCCGCTTCGAGCGCAAATTCAACGCGCGCTTCCAGCGCATGCTCAACGCCTATGAACGCCTCGCCAATCGCGCCCTGGTGCGCCCGGGAGTTACCGCGGCTGTCATCCTGGGCGGCGTGGCTCTGACCTTGCTGGCGCTTTTTCCATTCCTGGGACGCGCCTACTTTCCACGCACCGATCCCGGCCAATTCGTCATCGATGTTCGCATGCCCAGCGGTTCGCGCCTTGAAGTCAGCAATGACACCATCGCCAAGGTGGAAGCGATCATTCGCAGCGTCGTCAAACCCTCCGACCTCGGCATGATCGTTTCCAATATCGGCGTCTACCCGGATCTCTCCGCCATCTACACCACCAACGCTTCGATGGATACGGCGTTTGTTCAAACCAGCCTGAAAGAGGACCACAGCATCGGGAGTTACGAATACATGCAGCTCGTCCGCGATAAGTTATCGAGAGAAATGCCTGAGCTTTCCACTTATTACCAGGCCGGAGGTCTCGTCGATGGCGTCATCAACCAGGGCCTCCCCGCGCCCATCGACATCCAGGTCAGCTCCAACGACATGAATGGAGCCTATGCGCTGGCCAAGGATCTTTCGCTGAAAATCAAAACCATGCGGGACGTGAGCGGCGTCTACATTCCGCAGGATCTGAATTATCCCGGCATCGCGCTCAACATCGACCGCGAAAAGGCCAGCCTGATCGGCCTCTCCGCAAAGGACGTGGTGGACAACGTGATAACCGCCATGACCTCCGACGGCATGATCGCTCCCAGTTACTGGATCGATCCCAAGAGCGGCAATAACTACATGGTCACTGTCCAGTACGCCAACCGGATCATCGATAACATGTCCATGGAGGACTTCGAGAATATTCCTTTGCGCGGCATTCGTCCCGCCGGCTACAGCCCGTCCGAGGATGCCCGCGAGGCCTCCAGCCAGTCGCGCGAGTTCTGGAGGGGCAGCCACACCTCCGGATATACACCCCTGAATTCGGTTGCGGACATCAAGCTGATCAATACTCCCACGGAAGTGGATCACTATCAGATCCGCCGGGTCATCGACATCTATGTTTCGACGAAGCACGAGGCGCTTCAGAAAGTGAGCGCGGAGGTCAACAATCTTGTCGCCAGCACCAAGACCGACAAGAACACGGTGCTCAAGGTGCGCGGCGCGGTGGTCAGCATGAACCGCTCGTTCCTCGAGTTCGGCCTTGGGCTCATCCTCTCGGTGTTGATGGTGTATCTCATCCTGATGTCGCAATTCAGGTCCTTCATCGACCCGTTCATCATCCTCATGGCCATTCCGCCCGGACTTGCCGGGGTGGTCATGATTCTGCTCGTCACCGGTAGTTCCCTGAACATCATGTCCCTGATGGGCGTCATCATGATGACCGGCATCGTGGTGTCGAACAGTATCTTGATCGTTGAATTCGCCGGCACTTTGCACAAGCAGGGTTTGCCGCTGCTGGAGTGCGTCGTTCAGTCCTGCAAGATTCGCCTGCGCCCCATCCTGATGACCTCGCTGGCGACGCTGCTGGGCATGATTCCCATGGCGCTGGGCATAGAGGCTGGCAGCGAACAGTATGCCCCGCTGGCGCGCGCCGTCATCGGCGGCCTGGCTGTCTCAGTGGTCGCCACCGTCTTCCTCGTGCCGGCCGTTTACCTCATCATTCACAGCCGCCGCGAGAATCGGCATGTGGTTGCGGAGGAGGCATAACCATGAAGAAAACGTCAAGAGCCTCGCGCTTCCAATCGGCGTTCCTGCTTTCGCTCTCCATCTTCTGCTCGGCATCCCTTTCTGGACAGTCCAAGCCGGATAACTCAGAGTTACCGGACGCTCCTAAGTCCATGCTCCTCGCGCTTGCCTCGCACGATGCGAAGCCGATGGCTGCGCCCACCAGTCAGACCCCGGCCGCGCAGGCCGAGGCCGCCAACGGCTCTCCCGGCGAGCACCCGTGCCTGACGCAGGCGGAAGCCGAAAAGCTGGCCATCAAATACAATCCGCGTGTCAGTGCCGCTCATCTGCTCGCCCTGGCGCAGCATCAGGTCGTTCGCGAAACCAGGTCTGCCGAACTGCCCACGGCAACCGGGAACATCACTGCCGAGGATGCGGGAAATGGCGGCCGCATCTCCGCCGGTTCGCTCACTGCCTCGCGCCTCATCGAGCACGCGGGAGCCGGCGGCGGATTGACCCAGCTTATCACCGACTTTGGAAAGACCGGCAACCTCGTGGCATTTTCAAAGCTCCAGGAAAAAGCGCAAAATGCGAGCGCTCTCGCCTCCACGGAAGATATCGTTCTGGCGGCCGATCAGGCGTTCTTCAACGCCCTGCAGGCCCAGGCGCTGCTCAAAGTTGCCGAGCAGAATGTCAGCACGCGCCAGATCACGGAAAAACAGATCGCCGAGCTCACCAGAAACAAGCTCAAGTCGACTCTCGATTTGAGCTTTGCGGACGTCAACGTGTCGCAAGCCAGACTGTTGCTGCTCGACGCTGAGAATTACGTCGATTCGACCATGGCCGCATTGGATGCGGTGCTAGGTCTCGACCGCCAGGTCACTTATGACTTGGTGGACGACCCCGGGGGGTTGAGCGCGCCTCCGGCCGATTCCGGCCAGTTGCTGCAACTCGCCATTGCGCAGCGGCCGGACCTGCAGGCATCGACTTACGGCCAGCAGGCCGCAGTCAAGTTCAGCCACGCCGAACGCGACCAGATGCTGCCCACGATCAGTGCCGTGGGAACCGCCGGCATCGTCCCAGTCCGGCCCGGAGAGTATTACACCAGCAGTTGGTGGGGCGGCATCGGAGTCAACATGAGCATACCCATCTTCAACGGCTTTCTCTACTCGGCTCAGGCGAAGGAGGCGGTCATCCGCGCTCAGGCTGCATCGGAGCAGAGCCGCGACCTGCGCGACCGCATTGTTCGCGACGTCCGCGGCGCGTGGCTCGCCGCCAACACGGCCTACCGGCGCGTGGCTGTGACGGACGAACTCCTCAGAGAGGCAAACCTTGCGCTCTCGCTGGCGCAGACTCGCTACCAGTTGGGACTCAGTTCCATCGTCGAACTAAGTCAGGCGCAACTCCAGCAGACCGATGCGGCCATCGGCAACACCAACGCGCAGTACCAATACCGGGTTTCCATGGCCACTCTCAATTATCAAATAGGGGTAACTCCATGATACGAGAAGACGGCCACCCACATGTTATGAAAAGCTTACCGGAGATCACTGCGATGACGGTGTTGGAAGATAAGCGAAACCTGAGCCCGGAGGCGGTTGTTTATGCCACCGATTTCTCTCTCTCTGCACAGAACGCCGGCGCTTATGCAACCCGGCTGGCAGCCGGCTTTTGCTGCAAGCTGCTGGTGGCTCATGCCTTTACGCTGTCGCAAGCCGCCATGGAGGTGGAAATAGACAGCACAGCGATAAGCCAGCAGAGAAGGGAATTGAAGGCTCTGTTATCGCGGCGCGCTTCCCTCCTTTCAGAGCATGCCGTCGAAGCCATTCCCATCCTCATCGAGGGCGACCCGAAAGAGGTTCTTCCCGGTTTGGCTGAGGAATATGCGCCCTCTTTGATCGTCCTGGGAACGCATGGCGGCGGCCGATTCGCGCGCGGCGTCATCGGTTCGGTCGCCGAGCAGATTCTTCGTTCCACGCGCTGGCCTTCGCTCACCGTCGGCCCGCAGGTCCGGCCCGTATCTTCCACAACCTTCCCCTTGCGGAGAATCCTCTTTGCCACCGACTTCACTTCAGCGGCCGCTCAGGCGGCGGCCTATGCGGTTTCGTTTGCCGAATCCCTGGGCGCCGGCATCGACGTGCTCAACGTGATTGGGGATGACGCCATCTCGCATCCCGTGCGCCTGGCCGATCTCCAAGCCCGTTTTTACGGCGCACTTGACGGCATTGTGCCGCAACAGGCCAAAGATTTTTGCGACCCCGGAACCTACGTCGCGGTCGGCAAGGCGCACGATCGAATCCTCGAGCACATCCGGGAGCGATCCATCGATCTGCTGGTGCTCGGCCTTCGCAAAACGTCGCATCTTGGCTTGGAAATGAGAACTTCCGGCGCCTTTCGCATCATCGTCGACGCGGAGTGTCCGGTCCTCACCATTCGGAGATGAAGAGTCCTGGCCGGTCGAGCAGGCAAGCCGGAGCCGATGGCTCCCCAAGGCCAGCCCATAGAGTGGCCTCTTTCTTCACAAAGAACAACCTGGAAGGCCGTTTGAAAAGGGGCACGTCGAGTCTGGCAGCGCCCTCGGAATCGCTCTCTGCCCGCCTCTACGCTGTTGATAACATGCGGCTGCCCGTTTCGCCCCCCCCAACGGGGTGAGATTCCGCCTGCGGCGGAGGGTCGCGTTTGCCGTTTGCGCCAATGGCATATCCTGCCCGTTCGCTGGGCGTTTTCGCATCCCAGGGCCTGCTCCAAAATGCACTTCCGGCGGTGAACTTTTGGCCTCTCGACCGCTTTCCGCGTCACTCCGCAAGCCCCTGAGTGTGAATACCGTGCGACAATGGAGGCAATCGTGATGACCACCGCCTCCTCAGCAGTCGTTCCCGAGCCGGTTTCGGTAACCCCGGAGTTGCTGGCCCAGCACAGCATCACCGCGGATGAGTACAGCCGGATACAGGCCGCATTGGGCCGCGTCCCCTCGCTCACCGAACTCGGCATTTACAGCGTCATGTGGAGCGAACATTGCTCCTACAAATCCAGCCGCGTGCACCTCAAGCGGCTCCCCACCAAAAGCGAACGCGTGGTGCAGGGGCCGGGTGAGAACGCCGGCATCATCGACGTGGGCGACGGCTGGGCCTGCGCCTTCAAGATCGAGTCCCACAACCACCCCAGCTATATCGAGCCCTTTCAGGGTGCGGCCACCGGCGTCGGCGGCATTCTGCGCGACATCTTCACCATGGGCGCGCGGCCTCTCGCGGTAATGGATTCCCTGCGCTTCGGCAACATCACCGAAGAGCCCGGCCAGAGCGAGGAAGAGCGCAAGCTCATCGCCCGGAGCCACACCGTTGTCGAGGGCGTGGTCAGCGGCATCGCCGCCTACGGCAACTGCTTTGGCGTGCCCTGCCTGGGCGGCGAAACCAAGTTCGAGGCCAGCTACAGCGGCAACCCGCTGGTGAACGCGTTTGCCTTGGGCATGGTGCGCAAGGACGAAATCTTTTATGGCAAGGCCACCGGTGTGGGCAACCCGGTGATCTACGTCGGCGCCAAAACGGGCCGCGACGGCATCCACGGCGCCACCATGGCCAGCGAGGAGTTCAGCGAGGGCACTGAGGCCAAGCGCCCCAATGTCCAGGTGGGCGACCCCTTCATGGAAAAGCTGCTCATGGAGGCCTGCATTGAAGCCATGAAAACGGGCGCCATCGTCGGCATCAACGACATGGGCGCTGCCGGGCTGACCTGTTCCACCTGCGAGATGGGCGGCCGCGGCGGCGTCGGCCTCGACGTCGATCTGGACCTGGTTCCGCAGCGGGAAACCGGCATGACCGCGTACGAGATCATGCTTTCCGAGAGCCAGGAGCGCATGTTGCTGGTGGCGGAAAAGGGCAGGGAAGACGAAGTCCTCAATGTCTTCAAGAAGTGGGGACTGGACGGCGTCATCGTGGGCACGGTCCATGCCGAGGAGCGGATGCGCATCCGCCATCATGGCGTGCTCATGGCCGACATTCCCAACCGCTCGCTCACCGACGAAGCTCCGCTCTATAACCGTCCCATCGGCGTGTGGAAGGCCCCCGTGGCTCTCGATCCCTCGGACGAGATTCTGGCCCGGATGGACGAAGACCGCGACTTCACCGCCGACCTCAAGCGGTTGCTGGCCAGCTCCAACGTCTGTTCCAAGCGCTGGGTCCACGAGCAGTACGACACCATGGTCCAGACCAACACAGTGATCCCCCCCGGCGGCGAAGCCGGCCTCATGCGCATCAAGGGCACCGGAACCCTGGGCCACGAGCGCGGCCTGGCCATGGCTCTGGACGGCAACGGACGCTGGGCTTATCTGAATCCAAAATTGGGCGCCATGCACGCCGTCGCCGAAGCCGCCCGCAAAGTTGCTTCCACCGGCGCAACTCCCGTGGCCGCCACCAACTGCCTCAACTTCGGCAACCCCGAGAAGCCCGAGATCATGGCCCAGCTTTCCGCGGCCATCGACGGCATCGGCGAGGCCTGCATCGCCCTGGGCACCCCCATCACCGGCGGCAACGTGTCCTTGTACAACGAGACCAAGGGCGAAGGCATCTATCCCACCCCGGTTCTGGGCATCGTGGGCATTCTGGAGGATGTGAGCAAGGCCGTCCCCTCTCACTTTCAGGAGGGCGGCGACGCCATCCTGCTGCTCTGGCCTATCCCCGCCGGCCAGGAGCCCGAACCCGATCTTCACGTGCCCTTCCATCCCGAGCAGGTTGAAAGCACCGCCGACCCGTATGGCCCGGTTCTCGGCGATCCCGCCGCCCTCCATCCCGAGGAATCCGGGGAGACTGAAGTCACGGCCACGGCCGAGTTGGGCGCCTTTGGCTCCTCGGAGTACGCCAAGGTCGTGCTGGGCGGCATCTGGGGACAGCCGCCCCCGCTCGATCTCGACGCCGAAGCCGACCTGCACACCCTGCTGGCCGTGCTGGCCGAGCGGGAACTCATCCGCTCCGCCAACGACGTCTCCGACGGCGGCATCGCCGTTGTCCTGGCCCAGGCCGGCTTCCCGCTGGAGATCGGCTCCACCGTCGAGCAGGAGCAATCGCTCATGATTCACCCGCTCTTCGGCCTCTTCGCCGAGCCCGCCTCCACCATGCTGGTCACCGCACACCCCAGCCAGGTGGCCGAAATCGAAGATTTGGCCGACCAATACGGCTACTTCGCCGCTCGCATCGGCTCCACCGGCGGCGACCGCCTGGAAATCTCCGTCTACCACGAGCCCTTCATCTCTGCCCCCCTGGACGCCCTCCGGAAGCCCTGGGCCACGGCTCTCGAATCCACCCTTCACGGCGAGGTCCAGGCATGATCCGGCGCCTCTTCCAGGGGGTCGCGGGAGTCGCCGATGCAACCAGTCAACTTCATGCTGACGCGGTTGCACCGTCTCTGATCCCAGTCGCCGCCGACCCCAAACTCCGTGAAGAATGCGGCGTCGTCGCCATCCACGGCCATCCCGACGCCGCCCGCCAGGTCTATCTCGGCCTCTACGCTCTCCAGCATCGCGGTCAGGAGTCGGCCGGCATCGCCACTGCCGACGGTCAGCGTCTGGCCAACATCAAGGGCATGGGCCTGGTTTCCGAGATCTTCACCGACGACGTCCTCGCCAAGCTCCCCGGCTCCATGGCCATCGGCCACACCCGCTACTCCACCACCGGCGACTCCGCCCTGCTCAACGCCCAGCCCATTCGCGTCGACTCGGTCAAGGGCCTCATCGCCATCGCCCACAACGGCAACCTGGTCAACCTGGGCAACGTCCGCTCCCGACTGGAGCGCGACGGCGCCTACTTCCAAACCACCTCCGACTCTGAAATCATCGTCCAGCTCATCGCCCACTCCCGCGCCGGAACCCTGGTGGACGCCATCGCCGGCTCGCTGGCCCAGGTGGAGGGCGCGTTCTCCATCGTCATGATGACCCGCGACCGCATCTTCGCCGCCCGCGATCCCCGCGGCTTCCGGCCGCTCTCCATGGGCCGCATCAAGAACCCCGACGGCGCTGACACCATCGTTTTCGCCAGCGAAACCTGCGCCTTCGACCTGCTCCGCGCCACCTACGAGCGCGACGTCCTCCCCGGCGAACTGGTCATGGTCACCGAGGATGGAGTGACCAGCAGGCAGTATGCTGCCGGGCTTCCGCAGTCCAGTTGCGTCTTCGAACACGTTTACTTCGCCCGCCCCGACTCCCGCATCTTTGGCCGCTGGGTCCAGGAAAGCCGCGACCAGATGGGCCGCCAACTGGCCCGCGAATCCGGCGTTCCGGCCGACGTCGTCGTACCTGTTCCCGACTCCGGCGTCACGGCTGCCCTGGGGTATGCCGAAGAAAGCGGCATCCGCTTCCGCCTCGGCCTCATCCGCAACCACTACGTCGGCCGTACCTTCATCGAGCCCGAGCAACGCGTCCGCGACTTCGGCGTCCGCCTCAAGCTGAACCCGGTCCGCAACCTGCTCGAAGGGAAGCGTGTCGTCCTCATCGACGACTCCATCATCCGCGGGACAACCAGTCGAAAAATCGTTCGCATGGTCCGCGGCGCCGGAGCAAAGGAAGTCCATCTCCGCATCAGTTGCCCGCCCACCGTCTCCCCCTGCTTCTACGGCGTCGATACTCCCAGCAAGCGCGACCTGATCGCCGCCAACAAGTCCATCGAAGAGATTCGCCGCTTCATCGAAGCCGATTCCCTGGCCTACTTATCTTTGGATGGGCTCCTCCGCTCCTGCCAGGACCAGGAAAAAATCGGCTACTGCACCGCCTGCTACACGGGCAACTACCCCACCCAATGGGTCGATGTCGAAGACATCCTGCCGGTAACGGTCGGCATATAAAGTCCAAACCAGCCATAAGATCGGGTGTCCCCGGTGTCGATTTTGAGACCGGGGAAAACGCGAACCCTGCCATCCGCGGAGTAGGTGAGCTGCGATTCGGCCTTGGACCTCTAACCGACCGAATCAGGATGCGCTTGGCCCTTATCCCTCGCCTTGCCCCCGCCCGGATTCCTCGTTTTCCGGTTCGAAATTGTCCCTCTGAGCGATTCTCCGCCCTGTGCCCCAAGTCACAGGACGTTCACACTCCGCGTGTGATAGCATCCGCTTCTTAGCGATAGACGCCTGGCGGATTCTCCCTCTAATTCCTTGCCAGTCGCCGGCCCGAGACCCTCTCAATGGATGAGGCAGACGGCAGACCGGGACCCGTGGCCCTCCAATCCGGCCACCTTGACGCCCCTCGGGACGTCTCAAGCCTTCCCTGTGCCTCCCTCCTTCCATCCCCCCAAATTCAGGCAAAATCCAGGCATTTCACAGGAGAACTGCAATGAAAACATACCAGGGAAGTGAGATCCGCAACGTAGCTGTAGTGGGGCATGCGCACAGTGGCAAAACCACCTTGATCGCCGCTCTGCTGCATGCCGCCAAAATGACCCCCACACAAGGCAAGGTGGCCGACGGAACCGCCGTTACCGCCTACGACGAAGAAGAAATCGCCCGCGGCGCAACCATGCAGAACGCCGTCGCCTTTGCCGAGTGGCAGGGCGTCAAAATCAACCTCGTCGACACTCCCGGCTTCCACATGTTCACCCACGAAGCCCGCGCCGCCCTGCTGCCTGTCGAGGCCGCCGTGGTCGTGGTCAATGCGCAGAATGGCGTCGAGTCGGTCACCGAGCGGGTGTGGAGGTATGCAGAACAGGCCAACGTCCCCCGCATCGTCCTCGTCAACCAGATGGACCACCCCAAGGCTGGCGGCGGCGGAGGGCTCAGCGCCCTCATCGACGACCTGGTCGACCGCTGGGGCCGCAACTGTGTTCCTGTCCAGTTGCCCATCTCCGGCCCCGAAGGTTTTCGCGGCGTGGTCGACCTGGTCACCATGGAAGCCTTCTATTACACCCCTGGCGGCGATGGCCGCGGCAAGGTCACCGGCGAAATCCCCGCCAGCCTCTCGGCCGACGCCAAGGCCCGCCACGAGGCGCTGGTCGAGCTGGTCGCCGAGGGCAAGGACGAGCTCATGGAGGAGTACTTCGAGAAGGGCACCATCCCCGAAGAGCACCTCATCGCCGCCCTCCACGAGGCCATCCGCGAAGACCGCATCTTCCCCGTCCTGTTCTCCAGCGGACTGGCCAACATCGCTCTCGACCACCTGCTGGACTTCATCAAGGTCTACACCCCCTCGCCCACCGAGCGCGCCCCCATCGCCGTCCGCACCCCTACGTTTGAAGCCGTCGCCGCCATCGCAGCCGGCGCCGATCCGGAAGAGTCCGCCCTCGCCTTCCGCAAAGTGGCCGACAGCGAACCCCTGGCCCTCATGGTCTTCAAGACCATGACCGACCCCTTCTCCGGCCGCATCACCTTCTTCAAGGTCGTCAGCGGCGTCCTCAAAAACGACGCCACCCTCGAAAACTACACCCGCCGCGGCCAGGAGCGATTCGCCCACCTCAGCATCATGCAGGGCCGCAAGGCCGTCGAGGTTCCCGAACTCCACGCCGGCGACCTGGGCGCAGTGGCCAAGCTGCGCGAAACCCTCACCGGCGATACCCTGGGCCAGAAGGGCGCAGAAATCCAGATCGACCTCTTTCCGCTGCCCGAGCCCGCCATGACCTACGCCATCGAGCCCAAATCCCGCGCCGACGAGGACAAGCTGGCCCCCGCCATCCATAAATTGATGGAAGAAGACCTGCTCATCCGCTTCTTCCGCGACCCTCAGACCAACGAATTCCTCATCGCCGGCGCCGGCCAGCCCCACATTGAGGCCATCGTCAGCCGCCTCAAAAAGCGCTACCACGCCGAGGTCACACTCAAGTCGCCCAAGGTCCCCTACCGGGAGACCATCCGCGCCAAGGTCGAGGCGCCGGGACGCCACAAGAAGCAGACCGGCGGCCACGGCCAGTTCGGCGACTGCAAGATTCGCATGGAGCCCATGCCCCGCGGCGCCGGCTTCGAGTTCGCCAGCGAAGTCTTCGGCGGCGCCATTCCCCGCAACTTCATCCCGGCCATCGAAAAGGGTATCGTCGAGTCGGCCGCCCGCGGCTATCTCGCCGGCTTCCCGGTCGTCGACTTCAGGGCTGTCGTCTACGACGGCAGTTATCACGACGTGGACTCGAACGAAATGAGTTTCAAGATGGCCGGCCGCCTGGCCTTCCGCAAGGCCATGGAATCGGCCAAGCCCTGCCTGCTCGAGCCCATCATGAAGGTGGAAATCGAAGCCCCCGACGAGTTCGCTGGAACCCTCATGGGCGACCTCAACTCCCGCCGCGGACGCGTCGGCGGCATGGAGTCCAAGGGCCGCACCACCGTCATCAACGCCCAGGTCCCCATGGCCGAAATGCTGACTTATGGGACGCTACTAACTTCCATGACTCAAGGCAAGGGAAGTTACCGCATGGAGATGGACCACTACGACATCGTCCCCCAGCTAGTAGCCGACAAAATCCTAGCCAACGCCAAGCGCCCGGTAGAAGAAGAGGAAGAGTAAAATCAACGAACGAGGGTGTCCCAGGTCTTAGAATCAAGACCTGGGCCACCCGCCCGTCGGCTGATTGTTTCTATCAAGGGAAGGAAATCACCATGTCGATCTGGGATAAGCTCTTCGGGAAAGACAAACAGATACCGCAGGCTGCCGTTTCAAGCACCGTTTCGTCTACAACTTCGAGCAATACTGTAGGTTCTGATGCACCTGCTGCGTCCGATCCCGGTGGCAGAATTGTCATGCCGGACCACCCACTGTTTAGGGCTTGTGGCGTTAACGGCGACATGAATGAGGTTCAGTCACTATTGCAGCGTAAGGTCAATCTACGCGTCATAGATAGGGATGGATTCACGGCGCTTCATCACGCTAGCGTGTTTGGTCGAACTGAGATATCCAAAGCGCTCATTGCGGCCGGCGCGGAGGTCAACGCGAAATCAAATGATGGCAGCACCCCGCTCTTCAACGCCGCGAAGAACGGCCATTCAGATCAGGTCAAATTTCTGGTTTCGAACGGGGCATCTTTTGATCTTGCGTGCAACGACGGTGGTACTCCTCTCATTGCCGCATCAGAGAATGGTAGAAAAGCAATAGTCGAGCTGATATTGGCAGCCGGGGCGAATCCTAACACACCCATGAAGAACCTGGTTTCAGCGCTATATCTTGCCGCGCAAAACGGGCATGCGGACATTGTGTCAGCATTGCTGGCATCCGGCGCGGCGGTGGACTCGCCCGATGATGAGGGTATGACACCGCTTCTGGTCGCATGCGGAAACGGTAACAAAACCGTCGTTAGCATCCTACTCGGATCAAAGGCGAATCCAGATGCACGCGACTGCTACGGCAATACACCGAGGAGCATAGCCATCAAATATGGCCGGACTGAGTGTATCCAGCTTCTTCAAGCGGTGTAGTGTGGACGACGTACTATTGGGCAGGTGGCCCACTCATCAGCCCCGAAGAGTCACTATGAGCCATGAGAACCCCGACCGTCCGTCTTCCTTTTTCCTCACGCCGCGTTAGGAACTTTCGCAGTCAGCTTGACGCCGAGGGCGTCCATCACCGCCAAGGTTGTTTTCAGCGTCGGGTTTCCCTTGGCACTGAAAGAGCGATAAAGCTGCTCCCGGGACAGGCCCGTCTGGCTGGCAATCTGGGCCATTCCCTTGGCCCGGGCCACCACGCCCAGAGCATGAGCGATGTAGCCAACATCGTTGGTTTGGAATGCTTCCGCCATGAAGACCGCAATGGCTTCGTCCGATCCAATATCCTCGGCGGGATCGTAAGAGGTCAATTTCTCACGCGTGGTTTTCTTAGGCATTCTCTTCGCTCCATTCCGCCGCCAGGCGCTTCGCTGTCTGGATGTCCTTCGCCTGTGTGCTCTTGTCGCCGCCGCACAGCAGGATGACGATCGTCTCGCCCCGCTTTTGAAAGTAAACGCGGAAACCTGGGCCATAATCGATGCGCAGCTCGCTGATGCCCTGTCCTACCGGCCTCACGTCCCCTGCATTCCCGTAGGCAAGGCGATCAAGGCGAGAAGCAATCAGGGCACGTCCCCGTTGGTCCTTAAGCCGTATCCGCCATTTTCGGAAGGTCTCGGTCTGCTTGAATTCCATCATGACGTTCGTAGTTTATAAACTACCATATTTGGTGACCGAGTGGCGGGCGGCCGGGTGCCCGTCACCCTTTTTTTCCAACTGGCCTAGTTTTGTGCGTGCCTGCGTGCTTGCGAGAGGTAGTTATTTCCCGCCGCGTTGAGCCGTGCGCCTGGACTGCTTCAACTCCGCAACCTTTTCCGCGCACCAAAGTTTGATCAGAGACTGATACGGCACGTCCAGCCTCCGCGCATGATGACGGATAGTGTTCAGAACGTCCTCCGGCATGCGCAGGGAGATGGTTTCAGTCGAAGGCCGCAGCTTGGGAAAGGTCATCAGCTTGGCCTTACTCCAATCCACATACTCCGTGCTGTCGTTCTTGGGCGATTCCCAGAAGGCGCGCTCCTCGGCTTCGTTGGCAAACTCAGGAATGGGCTTCAACTGCTTGCTCATAAACAGCTCTCTCCTTCCGGCTCATGGTGCGTGCCGAGATGGGGCGAATCAGCGTTCCATTGGCGCGTTCGGTAAAGGTGACGTGCAACCAGCGTTCCTCATTGGTCCTGCCCAGCGCGTGAAATCGCGGCTCCCGTTGACTGTGCTTCAGATCGTCGGCCAACAACAGCGGCGCATTGAGAAAAACCTGCTCGACTTCGGATTGTGATACGCCGTGCTTCTCGTTCTTCCTGGCATTTCCTTCGTCCCAGTCGAACCCAACGTAGAGCATGGACGTCCTCTGTATATGTTTGCAATATACCATACCACAGGCAGGTGGCCCATTCATCCCAGCAGCAACTGTGCCCCGTTCATCGCGGCCGTATCGCGATGAGTGGGGCTTCGCGGTTAGCCCGTCTCTGGATTCTCAGACCTGCGAGACAACGAACCCCGACTGTCCGTTTCTCTTCTCCCAACCTGTCGGCTGGGACCCGCATAAACCCGCCCGATGCTCCATTTCTTAAATAGTATCGCCCGCGATATGGTATCATCAATCTGGTGAGACTTTTGCTCGACACCGACGTGGTGGTGGCTGCAATGCGCAGTCCCCGCGGTGCAGCGGCGGAGTTGCTGCGGCGCATCGACAGCGGCCACGCCACAATGCTGTTGACCGTAGCCCTGGCGCTGGAGTACGAAGCCAAGTGCATGTTGGCGGAGCACTGTTTGGCCGCGGGAATTTCGTATGTCGAGGCAGGCGTGTTTATTGATGGGCTGATCGCCATGGCCGAGCCGGTCCAGTCGCACTTTCGCTGGCGGCCTCAGCTTCGCGATCCGGGAGATGAGATGGTTTTGGAAGCGGCCGTCAATGGTCGAGCCGAGGCCATCGTGACGTTTAACGAGAAGGACCTGCGGGAGGCGAGGCGCAGCTTCGGCATTTCCGTCATCCGCCCCGGCGAAGCTCTGAAGATGATCGAGCCATGAGAATTAAACAGGATTCAACGAGGAGGACGCCATGACCACAAGAGTTGCCACATTTCCGCTGCGTCTGCCGGTCTCGCTGAAGGCCGCCCTGGAGAGCATCAGCGACCGCGACGGCACCAGCATCAATCAATTCCTGGTGGTCGCCGCAGCAGAGAAAATCGCCGCCATGCAGACTGAGGAGTTCTTTCTCGACCGTCGCAACCGCGCCGACCGCGAGGTCTTTCGCCGCATCCTCAACCGCGAGGGGGGAGAGCCGCCCCGTGCCGACGATTCCTGGGACGGGCGGGTGGCCCACATCTGACCAGGCGGAACTCTGGGTGTCGGGTGCCTCACCCTCGGCCTGGCCAAAAGACGAGGGTGCCCCGTCCTTCGCTTTTTCTAGCCAAGGGTGCCAGACCGCGCCCCGGAAAGGTCAGTCTGCGAACCCGGCGATTGCGCAATCTGCAGTCGCCGCAATACGTGCGACGCCTACGATCCTGACGAATAGAGCGGCCTTCGGAACTACTTGGGAGAGTTGGACTTTTCTGTCGCGTCGGTGGACTTGTCCTCTTGCTTGAGCGCTTTGGCATCGTTCTTGTCGGCCTTGGCAGAGTCCTTGTGCGCTTTGGCGTCGGCGTTCGCGGCCTTCTCCTGGAGCTTCTGCCGCCTCCTCTGTTCCTTCAACTCCCTTTTGGTCATGGGAACTGGAGCAGGGGTGTCCTGAACCGTGGTGGTTGTCGTGGTTTGCGTGGTAGCAGGCGGAGGATTGGAGGGCGCCGGTTCTTGCCCGATAGCGAGCGTAGAGAAGACGCTAAGACCAAGACTGAGTACGGCGAGACGCTGAAGGTAAGTCATGAGTTCCTTTCCTATACGGCAGTTATTGCCATCTATCAGTTCAACTATCGAACAAAAGCGATCATCAAGCTGGTCAATCTTGGTCAGTACCATCCGGGCGGGTGGCCCAGGTTTGAACAGCACGAAAGGTGGATGCCCCGCATCTCGACTTTGAGATGTGGGAAACGATGAACTTAAACCCGCCGCCGTTCGTTTCCCACCGATCCAACCGTGGCCCTGGATCAAGGATGAAGCGATGCCGAAGGGCCTATTGAGGCTCTCCATTTGCCGGAGAGGGGAACACACAAGCAGTGTTAGCATCGTCGTGGAGTTATGCAGATGGAATACGACGAGGACAAAATCGACGAGATGGTGCTGGCGCTGCTCTGGCTTGGGCGGCACGAGGAATGCCGCGTATGGAAGTCGCACGACTGGGATGCGATGGACCGCCTGCACGCCAGAGGCTACATCTCCGATCCGCAAAGCAAGGCAAAGTCGGTCGTTTTGACCGAGGCTGGCGAGCGCCGTTCACGCGAACTCTTCGAGCGCCATTTCACCCCAAAAGTCTGAACTTCGCAGGAGGTCCCAAAGTCGCTGACCCCGCCGCGGGTGGCTGCGGATCATTCAGCTCCCGGGGCGCTTGATGACTGTCTGCCAAGCCTCTTCCAGGTCGATGCGGAGCTCAAAACCGAGCCCGAGTCCGTACCCCCACCCCTTGGGTGGCCGCGATTCCGACCGCAGATCCAATTTAAGCGTCATTAAATGAACAACATGAAATCTACATATTCACTCTCCGACAAACATAAGCCAGGTCTTTTGCCCCAGGGCAATCGCATGAAGGAAGCGTCTCAAGCCAGGCCGAAGCGTTCGGGGCGGTAGTTGTCGCTGGTAGCGGCAATGAGCCGCGGGACCCGCGAGGGACACGATTTGGCCCCGGCCGGCTCGCGATGGAAGGAAGTTGAGCCTCCGGTCCCCGTCGCATCGGCCACCTTCACGCCCGAAGAACTGATTGCCATGGCCAGAACAGATGGATTGGTGCGAGCGGGAGATGCTGCGCACGAGCCGTGAAATGGGCTGCGGCGACGATTGGCTGATAGCCCTCGATAGAGCGAAACTCCTGCGTGCAGCTCGGCCCTCGTCCGATCCATCGAACAACGCCAAGCGATCAGATGACGAGTGTAATTTGACAAGCCAGGGACCGACGCCTAACCTTTATGGCAAGTCTCCTTAAAAAGCCGCCCCGGCATTGATTGCGTTGGCCGGTTATCTGTAATGGTGCATCTCGTGCGGATTCAGGTCGCCAGTCTATCTGGTCGCCTGAGCCACCCAGGCTGCTGTTTTGCGGGCCGCGATTCTTCAGGCATGAAGTGTTGACAGGGCGATCGAGCTATAGGCACAGGGTTTCAATTCCTCAGCAAACCGCATCATCGAGTGGGGTAAGGTCAATGTTCTCAAGTGTGAGAGTTTCGCTTCTACGGGTCCTGATTCTGACTGGACTCATGGGTTTAGCATCGTTCGAGGCGGTTTCGGCAAGCCCAGCGCCCCAGGCACAAAAGGGCTCTCCACAGGGAGTCCCACAGGGCATAACGAGCGGAGGCACGTCCGGATTCACCGTCGTCGATGCGCCGGGTGCGGGAGCGGGGCAGTATCAGGGAACCGGCTCGCTGAGAATCGATGCGGCGGGAGACATTGCGGGAATCTACCTTGACGCCAGCAACGAGGAGCACGCCTACCTGCGCCTCGCAAATGGCACGGTCGCGGCCGTCGAACCCCCGGTATCCACCTCGGGCGCCAATCGGGGAGCTGTTCCGCTGGGTTTCGACACGGCGGGCGATCTGGCGGGAATCTACATGGATGCCAACAGCGTGCTGCACGGCTTTATCCGTTCCGCCGCCACGGGCGCCATCACCGTCTTCGACGTTCCGGGGGCTGGAGCGAACGAGGATCAGGGGACCTTTCCCATCTGCATCGACGCGGGCGGGGACATCGCCGGAAGCTACACGGATGTCAACAACGTGCCGCACGGATTCTTGCGCACCGCCAATGGATCAATCTCCTCTTTTGACGCCGCGGGCGGCGACAAGGGAACAGGGGTTGTCGGCATCAACACGGCAGGCGAAGTCGTGGGATCTTATCTGGACGCGAACGACGTGGTGCACGGATTCGTGCGCGCCGTGAACGGGGCCATCACCCCCATCAACGCTCCCAACGCCGGCACTGGCTCCGAGCAGGGGACCGCGGCTTTCGCCATTGACACGGCGGGGGACGTGGTGGGCATGTACGCCGACGCCAACAATGTAATCCACGGATTCGTGCTTCCCGCCCATGGGTCCCTTGCCGCGATTGACGCCCCCGGGGCGGGCACTGGCACCTTTCAGGGAACCTACCCCATCGGCATGGACGCTGTGGGCGATGTGGCGGGAAGCTACACCGACGCGAGCAATGGAATACACGGCTTTGTGCGCACCGTCAGTGGGACGATCACCAGCTTCGACGCGCCGGGCTCGAGCTTGTCCCCGAGTGTGCTCGCGGGCCTCAACAGCCGATTCAACAAGAAAGCCAGCCAGGCGGCGAGAGCCAGCAGCAATCTCAGGCCAGCCAGCAAAAAGCCTGACAGTCCGCTTAACCGGGCCCGGGCCATGCTGAGCAGGGTGGGCGGCGCCCCCAGGGGAAACATTTCCGCCATGGAGTTAACCGGCGGCGTATTCAACGTAAGCGACGGCAAGGTCGCCGGAACACTGTGCACGAGCATCGACGCTGCGGGAGATGTCGCGGGCATCTACACTGGCGGCGACGATGTGGCTCACAGCTTTCTGCGTTCTGCCAAGGGCTCCATCACCACCTTCGACGCGCCGGGCGCGGGAACGGCCACCGCCCAGGGAACGGGCAGTTTCGCCCTCAACGCTCCTGGGACAGTCGTAGGGACCTACGCGGACGAGAATTCGGTGATTCACGGCTTTGAAGTCACCCTGGCGCAGGTCGCGACCACCACGGCGCTTGCCTCGGCGTCGGCTTCGTCCGTTTACGGAGAGCCGGTGACCTTGACTGCAACCGTCACTTCCAGCGGCGCCGCTCCAGCCAATGGCGAACCGGTCTGGTTCATGAACGGCGCTACAAGCCTGGGGACGGAACCGCTGAGCGGAGGCACGGCCAGCTTGACCACCACGGGCCTGGCCGGCGGCGCCGATTCCATCACCGCGGTCTACTCCGGCGACACAAACCTCTCCGGCAGCACATCGACGGTACTTAGCCAGACGGTAAGCAAGGCCACCTCGTCCATAACCCTGACTTCGTCCCTGAATCCCTCCAATTTCGCGCAGTTGGTGACCCTGACAGCGACCGTTACGGGCCAGTTTGGCGGCAAGGCTACGGGAACGGTGACGTTCAAGAGCGGAACCGCGACACTGGGGACGGCATCCCTGAGCGGCAACCAGGCTGGCTTCACGACCGCGTCGCTGCCTTTGGGCGCCAGTACCATCACGGCGGTTTACGGCGGGGACACGAACTTCAGCGCCAGCACGTCGACCGCAGTAAGCCAGACCGTCAAGCAAACCACGCCCACCATCACCTGGGCCACCCCGCTGGCCATCCCTTACGGGACCGCGCTGAGCGCGACCCAACTGGATGCCATCGCAAGCACCGACGGCACCTTCGCGTATTCTCCGGCGCCAGGAACCGTGCCCGCGATCGGATCGCAGACGCTTTCCGTCACATTTACGCCTGCGGACACGAAGGATTTCACCACAGCCAAGGCCTCGGTCTCGCTGACGGTGACCGCCGCGGCCAGCACCACGCCGACGGTGACCGTGACGCCCTCCTCGAACAGCATCACTTCGCTGCAGGCATTGGATGTTGCAGCAGCCGTCAACGGCGGAACGGGAAACCCCATGCCGACCGGATCGGTCATCCTGACCAGCGGCAGTTACACCTCCGATACCGTGCCGCTCAACAACGGCAGCGCAACCATCGCGATTCCCGCCGGGTCGCTGGCCATTGGGACCGACACGCTGACGGTCACTTACATTCCCGACTCCGCCAGTTCAACGACCTACAAGAGCGCCAAGGGAACGTATGCGGGAGAGACGGTTGCGCAGGGAGCCGCGCCGGGCACCGTGACCACCCTGACGGTGACTTCCTCTGGCGCTGCGGCGACCACGGTCACCTGGGGCAGCGTGGTCTCACTGACCGCGACGGTAAAGGCCGGGTCCACTGCATTGACCACCGGCCAGGTGAATTTCTGCGACGCGACCGCGGCCTATTGCACCGACGTTCATCTGCTGGGGACAGCGCAGTTGACCCGTGCCGGGACAGCAACTCTCAAGTTCAAGCCGGCGATTGGCAGCCATAGTTACAAGGCGGTCTTCGCCGGAACCAAAGTCTACGCATCCGCCGCCTCAGGCGCGTCGGCGCTGACGGTGACTGTTGGGAGTGGCGGCGGGTATCCGTCCACGACCTCGATTGTCGAGAGCGGCACGGTGGGCAATTACACCCTGACTGCGACCGTGGGCGGGCCGGGGCATGCCGCGCCTACCGGGACGATCTCATTCCTTGACTCCACCTATGGAAACGCCGTTCTGGGCACGGTGGGCCTGACCGCGTCTCAATCGGCTCTGAGTTGGAGCAGCCTTGAGACGCCGGCTGAGGCCAGCGGTTCTTATCCTTATTCCGTCGTGGTGGGAGACTGGAACGGAGCCGGCATTCCGGGTCTGGTCGTGGCGAGTTCCGTATACACCAACTCGGGGTCATCCGGATCGTTGACGACACTGCTCGGTAACGGAGACGGAACATTCAAGGTGGCAGCCACGCTCCCCTTTGCCGGCTACGACGAAGTTTCCATGGCAACCGGAGACTTCAACGGGGATGGCATCCCGGATCTGGCCTATACCAACAGAGAAAGCCAAACGGTCACCGTCCTGCTCGGCAACGGGGATGGAACATTCAAAGCCACAGCGGCCAATCCGGCAACGGGCACCGGTCCCGTCTTCATCACCACGGGCGACTTCAACAACGACGGCATCCCGGACCTGGTGGTTGCAAACGAAGACAGCAGCTCGCTGACGATTCTTCTCGGCCATGGGGACGGTACTTTCAAGGCAACAGCGTCGAACCCGGCAGCGGGCTATTACCCCGTCGGCATCGGGATAGGCGACTTTGACGGCGACGGAATCCAGGACTTGGTCGTAGTAAGTCAAGACAGCGGGATAACAATTCTCCTGGGCAACGGGGACGGCACGTTCAGGGCTGCAGCATCCAATCCCACCGCCGGATATTATGCCAGTTCCATCTCCGTGGGGGACTTCAACGGGGACGGCAAGCCAGACCTGGCTGTTGGGCTTTACTCGGGCCAAGTGACGATGTTACTCGGCAACGGAGACGGAACCTTCAGCACCGGGGCGATTCTGGATCTTGGACAAGAGCCTGTAACCATGGCCGTGGGCGATTTCAACGGGGATGGCATTCCGGACTTGGCTGTTGGGCTTTACTCCGGTCAAGTGACGGCGTTTCTCGGCAATGGGGACGGGACGTTCACGCTCGGTGCAACGAAGTCCGCCACGCAATCCGACCCTGTGACCATGGCCGCTGGAGACTTCAATGGGGACGGCGTCTCGGATCTGGTGTTGGCGGATGGTAACGGATATGAAGCGACTGGAAACGTATATGAATATGCTTCGACTGTGCTCTTGACGCAGGCGCAGCCGGTCACGGCGACGGTCAGCGGCATCTCGGTAGCGGGTCTGGGGCCGCACCAGGCCGTGGCCAGCTATTCAGGCGACAGCGACTACAACGCCAGCACCTCGGCAGCCACTGCGCTCTACGCGCCCACGCCAGCGCCAGTGTTCTCGCTTGCTGCGGGCACCTACACCACGGTCCAGACGATAAAGCTGACCGATGCCGCAGCCGGCGCGACCATCTACTACACCACCGACGGAAGCACGCCGGAAATCTATTCCACCAAGTACATAGGGCCGATGACGGTGCCCGTGTCTGAAACCGTGCAGGCCATCGCCGCAGCGACCGGCTATTCGCCGAGCCCCGTGGCGTCGGCAGCCTACGTCCTCAACCTGCCCGCGGCGTCCATGCCGGTGTTTTCGCTCGCCGCCGGAGAATATGCCCAGGCGCAGACCGTTACTATTGCGGACGCGTCGCCTGAAGCTACAATCTACTACACCACCAACGGCTCCACGCCGACCACCAATTCCACCCACTACACAGGCCCCATCACGGTCGCGGCTTCGGAAACCCTGGCGGCCATGGCTACGGGCGGGGGATTCTCGAATAGCAAGGTCGCTACAGCGCAGTACCTGATCGGCTCGTCCGCGGTTCCGATGATCTACACCATCGCCGGCGACGGGACCCAGGGATACAACAGCGATGGCATCTCAGCAGCCGCTGCCAATCTGAACTTCAGTCCGGCGACGGCGCTGGACTCCGTTGGCAATCTCTATATTGCCGACGCCGGCAACAACAGGGTTCGTAAGGTCGCCGCGGGCACAGGGGTCATCACCACCGTGGCCGGCAACGGAACCGCGGGCTACACGGGCGATGGCAGCGCGGCAACGAGTGCGGAACTCAACAATCCCCAGAGTGTGGCGCTGGACGCGGCAGGCAATCTCTATATAGCCGACTCCGGAAACGGCGCAATTCGCAAGGTTACGATTAAGACGGGAGTCATTGCTACATTTGTCGGCAACGGGACCATCGGGAACCTGTACTACCCCACAGGCATTGCCTTCGATACCTCCGGCAACTTGTATATCGCCGACTCCTGGGCCAGCCTCATCCAGGAAGTTTTCGCAAGCTCCGGAACCATGACATCGGTCGCCGGAAACGGCCAGTGGGGCTTCAGCGGAGACTACGGGCCGGCAACAAGCGCAGAACTCAACTATCCACAGGGAGTGGCGCTCGATCAGCAGGGCAACCTCTACATTGCCGACTCCATGAACAACGTCGTCCGCAAGGTGCAGGCTGGCACCGGTGTGATCAACACTTACGCTGGCGATGGGTTTATCAGTGGCTCGGGCGGCACCCCTCCCGCCGGCTATTCTGGAGACGGCTACCCGGCGATATACGCAGAGCTGCATTTTCCTTCGGGAGTGGCTCTGGACGGCGCGGGGAACCTCTATATTGCCGACCAATACAACAACGTGATTCGTAAGGTTGCTGCAAACACGCCGATGATCATCAGTACCGTGGCTGGCAACGGAACATCCTGTGCCGGGTACGGCGGACAGGGCGATGGCGGCCCAGCCGCCAGCGCGGGATTCTGCTATCCGAACGGGGTTTCCGTCGATAGCGGAGGCAACCTCTACGTAGCCGACAGTTCCGACTATAGAATCCGGAAAGTGACGACTGCCGTCCTTCTACCAAGCGCGCAAACGGCGGCTCCCGTCTTCACCTTGTCGGCGGGAACTTACGCAACTCCGCAAATCGCCACCATTACCGATTCCACCCCCGGCGCCTCTATTTACATCACCATGGACGGCGCCACGCCGACCGCGGCCTCGCCTGGCTACAACGGGCCCATCAACGTATCCGGCACGGTCACCATCAAGGCAATAGCCATTGCACCGGCCCATCTGCAAAGCGCCGCGACTACCGCCGCTTATACCATTACCTCTCTGCCCACCGAGGCCATCACGACAATCGCCGGAGACGGCGCTTACGGCTTCTCCGGAGTTGGCGGCCCTGCAACCAGCGCCAGCCTGGGTGCCATTTATTCCATGGCGCTGGACGCCGCGGGAAACCTCTACACGACCGATGGCGCCAACAACGTGGTCTGGATGGTGTCCGCTAACACGGGCCTCATCACCACCGTGGCGGGGAACGGTAGCCAGGGGTACAGCGGCGACGGAGGCCTGGCGGTCAACGCTGAACTCAACTCACCCTGGGGGGCCGCACTGGATAGCGCGGGCAACCTCTACATTGCCGACAACGGAAACAACGTCATCCGCAAGGTGGCGGCAAGCACAGGAAAGATCACTACGTTTGCCGGGAACGGGACAGCTGGCTACTCGGGCGACGGGGGCGCGGCAACCGCCGCCGAACTGTCCTATCCCATTGGCGTGGCAGTCGACACCGCAGGCAATGTCTACGTTGCCGATGGCTACAACAATGTGGTCCGAGAAATATCCGCATTGACAGGCAACATCACCACCGTTGCCGGGACGCAATCTGGCAGCGGCCTAGGCGATGGCGGCCCTGCGACCAGCGCCACCCTTACCGTTCCAACCACCCTGGCATTCGACAACACCGGCAATCTCTATATTGCGGAATCAGGCGGCCGAGTTCGGAAGGTGACGACCAGCACAGGCATCATCACAACCGTGGCCGGTAACGGGGATACGGGCTTCAGCGGCGACGGCGGCCCGGCAACCAGCGCGGAGATCAGCCCCTGGGGGCTGGCGCTCGACGCCTCCGGTAATTTGTACATTGCCAGCGATCCCGGCTCGATCCGCATCGTCCAGGCCGGCACGGGCATCATCACCACCTTCGCGGGTAACGGATTCTGCGGCCACAATGGCGATGGCGGCTCGGCAACCGTAGCGGAAATTTGCAATCCCAACGAGATAGCGCTCGATGGCGCCGGCAACCTCTACATTGCAGATACCAACAACTATCGTGTTCGAAAGGTGGCCCCCCCGGCTCCGGCAGCCACACCGACGTTCTCTCCTGCCGCGGGCACGTTCACCTCAGCGCAGTCGGTGACCATCGCCGACACCACAACCGGCGCTACCATCTACTACACCACCAATGGAACCGCTCCGACAGCCAGTTCCACCAAGTACACCGGCGCCATCTCGGTCAGCGCGACGGAGACCATCGAAGCCATTGCCATAGCGACCGGCTATACGAACAGCACTGTCGCGACGGCTCAGTACACCATCACCCCCACGGCA
>Ga0182013_10001807_pt1 | contig 28841 bp, 22 predicted proteins | sample 612S2MmetaG_FD_120487 | JGI IMG/M metagenome (GOLD analysis project Ga0182013, IMG submission 120487) | Permafrost microbial communities from Stordalen Mire, Sweden - 612S2M metaG | ecosystem: Environmental > Terrestrial > Soil > Wetlands > Permafrost | place: Sweden: Stordalen | collected... | reverse complement strand
CGTGTTAATGGAGCCGTTTTGTCCTCCAAAGCAAGATACCTCAACCGGGGTTAAAGTGGAGCTTAAAACCGCAGCAGGCTGACTTATAGTAGTTGAATTTGTCGTAGTACATCCGTTTGCATCAGTAACAGTTACAATATAGTTTCCTTCAGGCAGGTTACTCCGGTTTTGCGTAGTTACGCCACCCCCCCAGTTAAAAGTATAAGGAGATGTTCCCCCCGCTACTGATAAACTAATGGTGCCGGTATATGCGCCAAAGCAATTAATATTAGCTGTTGTAGTGTTAGCAGATAATATCTGATTGGGTTCTGTAACTGCGGCGGCGGTTGTAGCTGAGCAACCCTTACTGTCAGTTATTGTAACATCATAAGTTCCACCTGTAAGGTTAGTTCTGTTTTGCGTAGTAACTCCGCTGGCCCAGTCGTAAATATATGGCGCTGTGCCACCGGTTACCGTTAAGCTGATTGCCCCGTTATTGCCATTAAAGCAACTTACATTGCCTGTTGTAGTAGCCACCGGAACCAGCGCCGACAATGGTTGATTTACCAAGGCAGTATTAGTTACAGTGCACCCTTTTGCATCTGTAGCTTTAACATTATAACTACCGGCCGCAATATTAATTAAACCGGCATTTGTGGTTCCGTTGCTCCAGATATAACTGTATGGTCCAATCCCGCCTGCTGCTGTCGCACTTATAGTTCCGGTGTTGGCTCCATAACAATTTACATTAGTAACGGCCATTGACAATGCCGGATTTAGCTCAACTATATTTTTGCTTGATGAAGCTTTGCACCCATATCCATCTGTAGCAGTTACAGAAAACGTTCCGCCGGTAATACTACTGACATTACCGGTTGTGCTGCCGTTACTCCATAAAAAAGCATAGGGAGCTACGCCCCCATTGGCAGTTGCCGAAAGTTGAATGGCAGTTCCCGTGCAAACAGTATCAGCCAGAGAAACAGCCAGCAAAACTGCCGGATTGCTTACATGAATGGTCTGCGATAACTGATACACGCAGGTTCCCCAGGTAATGTTAGCAGTATAGTTAGTAGTAATTGATGGTGTTGCAATCGGATTGCTGATACTACTGCTGCTTAAACCAGCAATCGGAGTCCATACGTAAGACTTCCCTCCTGTTGCTGTAAGCTGGCTTGACTGCCCTGCACATAATGTAGTATCGCTTACTGTAAGGTCCCGTACCGGGTTGTTCATCAGTAAAAGCGAATCGCTTGTAATGGGCGAACCTGAACATTGGTTTAATATGGATACAACTACGTTCTTGCCACCGGCTGGAAAATTATTCTGTAAAGCGCTTACCGGTATGATTACTGAGGTTTGACCTGACGGAATAGTTATTGAATCCGGTATCGCACTGTAATCAACACCATTGGTTGCCGTGCCCGAAATATTTAAGGCCACCGTAACCGGCGATGTTTGTGCGCTTGAAATACTTACCGTAAACGTTCCTCCCATACAGCCCTTGTAAAGCGCCGGATAAGTGGTATCATTTACGGCCGAACTTACATTTAACGTATAAGGCTTCGAGCTAACAGAATATGCCTGTAAAAACACACCCGAATCATAATACCGGTCGCCAACATCTGCTATGGCAATCTTTAAGTGGTACGACTGGCAAGGCACTACCGCCGAAACAGCACTTAAAACCACTGTCATGCCGTTATAAACTATGTAGGGGTTTGTGATGGGGCTAATATTATTTACATAATCGCCGGTATAACTTAAAGAAACACAATTGTTCGAATTCCAGGTTGTTCCGTTATATGTTCCCGATATGCCATCGTTTACAGCATTAATACAAACCGGCAAAGTCGAATTCGGAATAATTGCCAGGTTTTTATTGGTAAAAGAACCGCCCGACGGGTTCGGCCCGGTAATAAAAAAACCAAACACATCATTAAACTGCGAACAGACAAATTCCGGGTATTCCTCCGAGGCAAATACATATTTAAACTGAAGCGTATCACCCTGGGGCACTACGTCAAATTCGAGTATACACGGGTCATAAATAGGGCCTGCTGTCAAGGTAGATAATTGCGGGTCGCCCGCACCTGTAAGTGCTGTAGAAGCAAAACTGCTGGCAGGTTGTGGAATACCCGAAACTTTTCCGGTAGACAGAACAACACCTTGCGTAAGGCCTAAATCCGAACTGGTATTATTAAAAGTGCCGCTGGCAACAGTATTACAGTTTTTGGTTATGTTACTAATGGTTACTCCTGAACCTGCCAATAGTTGAGATAAGATTGTTGCGTCTGAATTTTGCGTTACCGCCAGTTGACCGAACGAAGTGCAGCTAACTGAAAAAAGAAAAAATATGAGTACCCACAATCTGAGCGCAGCCAACTTAATTGCTGCCGGGGCTTTTTTTCTGGCTGCTATTTTTTTTAATGGTTGCATGGATTACCGTTTTACACAAAACTTCTCCCTTTCCATTACGCAGAAACCTCATCAAACGTTCAGTGTAAATAACATACTAACGCTTGTATTGCACATACCTGCTTCGCCAATGTTTATAACCACAAACTAATTTGTAAATCAGCAAACTATACTATCATCAATCTTAAATCTGAAATACTCTTTTCCCCGCAATAGCTAATCGCTTTTCAGAGGTAATGTATTATGCAAACGCGGTGGTATAAACATAATATCTAACCAAAACAAAATCCTAACTTAAATTCACACTATTAATGCTTTCTGTCTACAAAGTCCCATTTGTAGGCTAAAAGCGTTGCTTGTGTAAGTGCCATTCAAAAAGGGATAGTTAATGTATAAAAATCACAAAGCCCGGCAAGCTTGCAATGTTAGGCTTCAGCCATAGAATAATTGGATTCCAATCTGAAACCTGAATTTGTATTGGCTGTTCCTCACTCCCCGAAAAGAGTTATTTCTTAGACTTATTGCCCCATCATTTATTGAATTAAACCCGAATTGTTGGCAGTATTATAGTACCCGCATCCTACAATGCACGTAAACACAGAAAGGATGACTTGATTAGACTCGTTTGCCAGGACAAATCATATTACCCTTCGGGGGTTTCAAAGCCAGATAGAAAATTGGGTAAAGCATAGTAGAAAAGAGAGGAGTATCAGTAGAACGGGGTGAGTTGGCTGCCGGATGCTTACCTGAAAAATCGCTTCCGCTACCTAACCTTTTTTCTTCTCAAAATAAGGTACCGAATCGCTGGAAACAGCTTCTTTCTGCTGCCAGTAAGCCAAAGTTACCACATGCCCATCAGGCGTATATAGCAGGCGCCCAAAAATGGCATTTGTGGAATTGAATGCAAGGTTAGTAACTCCCACCGTATAAGTATCCGGTGCAACTGGTGGCGGCGGTGCTTCAGCGCCCGCAGCAACCGGCGGGGCCTTAGGTGCCGGGCTTCTTACCACCACAACCCTAAAGTGGTTATATTCCAACAGTTTTTTCAAAAACTCAACTCTATCGGGCTTACAGTTCTTTTCTACAATGGCGCACTTAACACCATCCAGGTCGTCGAATAAATGATTTTGATTGATTGCCATGATAACCTGTTATACTTTCTTTTATCCTCTTTTCTCAATTACAATCCGCCACTAATACTGAATATCATTTCAAACAGTCCCTTCATAAAACCAATAGATAATATTCCTCCCGCACACAAAACAAATGCAATTACCTCATTGGCAGAAAGCGATAGCTTAGCCATTGGCTCGCTGCTTTCATCAATAAACATGGCCCGTACTATCCTCAAATAGTAATACAATGAAATCATCAGGTTTAACGAAGCAATAATAATCAGAGGCCATGCACCTGTAGATGAGCCTGCTGTCAATAAAAACAGTTTACCAAAGAACCCCGCAGTGGGCGGAATACCCGCCAATGAAAACAGCGCAAGTGCCATTAACAAAGCCAGGGTAGGGTTGCTTTTGTATAATCCTTTATAATCGTCAATCGTTTCTTTACCCGTTAACGCTGATATAACCGATATGACCCCGAATGCTGCCAGGTTGGAGAATACATAAATCAGTATAAAATACACTACCGAACCAATGCTTAATGAAGCTTTAACAAAGCCCGAAATACCAATCAGTAAATACCCAACCTGCGCTATAGAAGAAAATGCAAAGAACCTTTTCATGTTGTTCTGGCGTAAAGCAAACAGGTTGCCCGTAATCATAGTTATTACCGCTAAAATGGCAAGCATATAATACCACGTAGCCCCCAGGTTTCCAAACACCCAATAAAGGGTAGTAATAAAAACAAAAGCCATTGCCCCCTTTGAAACAACCGAAAGAAAAGCAGTAACCGCTATGGGCGAACCCTCATAAACATCCGCAGTCCATAAATGAAAAGGAACCACCGAAAGCTTAAAGGCAAAGCCTGAGAATATTAAAATAAAGGCCATAATCTGCAAGGGAGTACCAACAATTGCTTTGGAAATAACGTAGTAATCCAGCGAGCCTGTTGTGCCATAAATCAGCGAAACCCCGAACAATAAAATAGCCGATGAAAAAGCTGAGGAAAGAATCATTTTCATCGCCGCTTCAGAAGATATCTTCTTATCCAGGTCGAAATTACAAAGTGCCGCAACCGGGATAGATGATAATTCCAGGCCCAGGTAGAACATAAGCAGGTTATCGCTGCTCATCATAAAAAACATACCCAGCAACGATGAAAAGATGAGCATGTAAAACTCCGCTACATGATTATTTTTTTTAAGCCACTGAAATGAACTAAGGGAAATAATAAAAGTGGCCAGAAGCAATACCAGCTTTTCAAATTGTAACAAAGGGCTTGAGCGAAACATACCGCTGAAAAACTGCCCGTTCTGCGCTGGTAAAAAATAAAGCCCGAAAGTAAGAAGAAGCAATAAATTGGTGATACCAATAACAAGCTGATTACCGGCGCGTCCGTCTATCTTCAAAAAAAGAAAAATGAAAATGATAAGCGTAAGCGCCATCTCAAATTTCATCGATATCAGAATGCTTAAATCCATTTCCTTCTTTTTGTTTTAAATCTCCTAAAATCCTGCCTTCGCAATGTTATGCATAATTGAATCCGCCGCCGGGCTGATTAAATGTTGCAGTAATAAAGGTGCCACACCAACTAATACCACCCCGGCAATTAAAATAATGGCAGCCAGTTTTTCATTCCAGCCTGCATCCGTAATATCTGCATGGTGTTCGTCCAGCAAAGGCCCCATCATTACTTTACCCAATGCACGTAAAATATAAACTGCCGTAACTACAATTGAAGCACAGGCCGCAATCGTAGCTAAGCGGTACCACATATCATTATTCTGCCACGAGCCCATAAACACCGTCATCTCGGCTGCAAAACCGCTAAAGCCGGGCAGGCCCAGCGAGCATAAGCCTGCAATAAAAAACACGGTGCCTATAAACGGCGTGATTTTTAATAGTCCACCCATTTTTTCTACGGCCCGCGTATGTGTTCTGTTATAAAGCATGCCAATAGCAGCGAAGAAAAGGGCCGTCATTAAGCCGTGCGATACCATTTGCATTACAGCACCGGTAATAGCCGTTTTGGTTAACATACCTATACCCAGCAAAACAAAACCGCAATGGCTTACGGAAGAATATGCGTTGATATATTTCAAGTCTGTCTGCATCATAGTAGCAAACGAACCGTATAGGATAGCAATTGCTGCCAGCAGGATAATTATACCCTGGTATTCATGTGCAGCCTGAGGCATTAAATATGTAGCTACCCTTAAACATCCATATCCTCCAAGTTTCATGGATATTCCTGCCAGAAACATAGATGCAGCAGTTGGGGCCGAAGAGTGGCCATCAGGCACCCAGGTATGAAAAGGAAACAAAGCGCCGAAAATCCCAAACCCAATAAACAGAAATGGAAAGAAGAAATGCTGTGTAGCAACCGACAACTGATTTTGCGAAAGCTCTATGATGTCAAAAGTTCCTGCCTCAAAATAGATACCCAGTATACCCACAAAAACCAGGGCACTGCCGCCCATTAACATTAAGGCAAGTTTAGTGGCACTGTATTCCTTATTGCCGCTTCCCCAAATACCGATAAGCAGGTACTTCGGTATTACTGCCAGTTCAAGGAAGAAGAACAGGGTAAATAAATCAAGCGAAATAAAGAACCCATAAGCCCCTGAAGAAAGCAGCAACAGCAAAAAGAAAAACTCCTTCGTAAGGGTGTCAACACTCCACGATACCAGCACACCGGCAAGCACAACCGAGGCTGTAAGCATAATCATTGCTACCGAAATACCATCAACCCCGACTGAGTAATTAATGTGTAAAGGAGCAAACCATGGGGTTTTATACATAAACAACATCTGCGCAGTATTACCTGCTTCTCTTTCTGCCCGGTAGGCAAAGAAAAGCGCCAAAGCAAGACCCAATTGGACAGCAGCCCCCAGCAAAGCAACAACGCGCACCTGCTTTGCATCGCGGCACAACAATATTGCCAGCGAAACAAAAACGGGAACAATAATAAGTAAGGACAAGTTCATGTTAAAATTTAAATTTCCTTCGATGTATACTTTAATCTGCGCTAATTAAAACCTATTCATTCAACATCTGTTTTATCTCCACTTCTAACTTTGGTAAATCATTGATAACGATCGCCCAAATAATTTCGTCAGAAACCGTATCATACCCATGCATAATTCTATTCCTGGTGTCTACAATTTTTCGGGCATTGGTAACCGCAATTTCGGGATGCCTGGTTAAAATTCTATTCATAGCCTCGCCTATCATTGCTATGTTCCATTCAATAGCACGTTTTGTTTTCAGGTCCTTTTGAAATTCTGCAAATACTTTCCTTTCAGGCAAAAACGATTTAATCTCAATAATTGCCTGATGCACATCCGTCAACCATGTTTTTACTTCGTTATCCATACACTAAAACTTTAGTGTTGTTAATCTGCTTCATTAAAAAGGGATTTGTCAGAGCTTTTGTTTCCAGTAAATCAATATCAAGCTTCAATATGTCATGCAGGCCGAACTTCAATCCAAAATAATTATCCGCATAAATTAATGGATCGTTGGTATTAAACTCCACCAGCAAATCCACATCGCTTTCGGCATTCATGCTGTCATTTGCAGCCGATCCAAAAACAAAAAGCGATTTCACTCCGTATTGCTTACAGATTTCATTCACTTCTTTTATATGACTGTCAATAATTTTCACGCCTTTTTCTAACCTCTGTTTATATAGTTAAATGCAATTATTTCCACGCACTCATAAATATCATTACCAATCCAATCACAGCTGCAAAAAACCACATAGCATACTGCTGGAGATTTCCGCTTTGCCAATTCCTTATCAAACCACTGGTATCCTCGGTTAAATCTACACTCAGGTTAACGCCTCCATCCACAATATTTTTATCTATCCAGGCAGAAGGCCTTCCAACTAAATTGAAAATCACTTTTTTGGTGATAAACAGATATACCTCATCAATATAAAACTTATGAAAGGCCCCCTGATAAAAGGAACCAAATGCGCGGGCCAGTTTTGCGGGCACTTCGTTTTCAGATTTATAAAGCCTCCAGGCAATCAGTATACCGGTTAAGGCAAACAGCACCGGTGCCACAGAAAAAACAATGTTAACTGATGTTTCCAGCTCCTTGCCATCAGAAGTTATGAAAAGGGAGAACGGCACAAAACCCGCAACTGCTGCCAGCACACCAAGTATCATCAGCGGCACTAACATGCTCCAGGGACCCTCTCCATGATGGCCGCTATGTTCTGCATGAAAATCTTTTTGCCAGAAAATATTGAAGTAAAGACGGAACATATAAAAAGCAGTAAGCCCGGATGTAGACAGCGCAATTCCATAAATCAGTTTATTGTGCTCAAAAGCAGCCGTCAAAATTTCCTCTTTACTGAAGAACCCCGCAAATGGCGGAATACCTGAAATTGCCAAACAGGCAATCAAAAAAGTAAGATGCGTAACCGGCATTTTACTCCTCAATCCACCCATATCCTCCATGTCATTCGAGTGTACATAATGTATTACTGCACCTGCTCCCAGGAACAGCAACGCCTTAAAGATGGCATGCGTAAAAAGGTGGAACATAGAAGCCATATAGCCTAGCCCATGTTCGCCGCCGTAACCCGATACTCCAAGGGCAAACATCATATACCCAATCTGCGACATGGTAGAATAAGCCAGCACGCGCTTAATATCTGTTTGTGTGCAAGCTATTACCGCAGCAAACAACGCCGATAAAGCCCCAACATAGCCAACTACATGTAAAGCCCCCGGCGCACTGATAGCAAACACAGGAAACAGGCGGGCCACTAAGAAAACACCAGCCACCACCATGGTAGCTGCGTGTATTAAAGCAGAAACAGGTGTTGGGCCTTCCATGGCATCCGGTAACCAGATATGTAGCGGGAACATCGCACTCTTACCGGCACCACCTGCAAACACCAGCAACAAACCCCAGGTAAGCGATGAAAACCCAAGAAAAGTTGTGATAACCATATTATGAAGCTGCGGAGTAGAAGTAGTCAATCTTTCAATCAACGTTTTAAAATCCAGCGTTTCAGCACCAAACGAAAGAACCAGGATACCGATCAGAAATCCAAGGTCGGCAAAGCGGGTAACAATAAAAGCCTTTTTAGCTGCGGCAACTGCCGATGGCCGGTCGAAATAAAAACCAATAAGCAGGTAGGATGAAACACCCACCAACTCCCAAAAAATATAAATCTGGAAGATATTGCTTGATAACACCAGCCCAAGCATAGAGAAGGTAAACAGCGAAAGGAAAGCGTAATAAGTAGCAAACCTCTCCTCCCCTTTCATGTACCCCAAACTGTAAACATGCACCATCAGCGAAACAAAGGTTACTATCACAATCATCATCACCGAAATCGGGTCAATCAGCAACCCCATGTCAATATTCACCCCCGGCGAGAATTCAAGCCAGGTTTGTTGAAGCACCACCAAAGGCTGGTAAACCCCATTTACTTTACCGGTAACAAAAAAATAATTGTAAGCAGTAAATACCGAAAGGAGAGCCGACCCCAGCAACGACAGCGTACCAATTAACCCCGAACTTTCACGCAGGTATTTTCTGCCAAACAAGCCAAGCAATAAAAAGCTCAGCAAAGGCAAAAGCGGTATTAAAATTATTTTAAAGTCACCTGTCATTCCGTTTTGATTAATTCCGGTTTTACCATTTTAAACTGTCAACGTCATCCACATCAATACTCCTGTAATTGCGATAAATATTTATGATAATGGCAATAGCCACCGAAGCTTCTGCAGCAGCAATTGCAATTAAAAACAAAGTAAAAAACACGCCATCCAGCTTATCGGCATACAGGTATTTATTAAAAGCAATAAAGTTGATGTTCACACTGTTCAATAGCAACTCTATGGCCATAAGCATAGTAATCACATTTCTGCGGGTTAAAAAGCCGTATACGCCTATAAAAAACAGGGCAGTGCTTAAAAACAAAATGTGGTTCAATGTTACTTCCATACTCTTAACTTGTCTTTTCGGGTAACTTCATTGCAATAACAATACAGCCAATCATGGCAGCAAGCAATAACATACTCACCACTTCAAAAGGTAAAATATAACCATGCTCGGTTAAACTTAACATCTGCATACCAATCCTGTCAACAGTCAGAGGCACCGGAGCCTGGTCAGGTATCGCAAATTCATTTTTGCTGATAACCAACGCGCAAAAAACAAAGGATAGAAACGCCGCCAATGCTGCAAAGCCCATCCGTAACCTGTTCGGCTGTTCCATTTCAGCACCAACATGGTGAGTAAGGAAAATAGAGAAGATGATTAGCACTACAATACCGCCCACATAAACAACAATCTGCACAGCAGCTATAAATTCATAATTCATCCAGAAATACAAACCTGCAATTCCGATAAGGGAAAACAGCAGATAAATAGCTGCGCGGAATAACTTGCGCGAGGTAACGGCAAGCAACCCGCTACCCAGTATAAAGGCGGCTAATACATAAAATATGAAACTACTTGCAGTCACTTAATTTCGTTTTATTCTTCTTTTAAAACTATTACTCCACTCCGTCCATCAGTTTCGACCCCGGCTTATTTAAAACCTTGGTTAACTCAGTCCTATCATAAACACTATGCTCAAATGTTTGCGCCATTTTAATGGCATCCGTAGGGCAGGCAACTATACACAGGTTGCACATAGTGCATAATTCAAGGTGATAAACAAAAACATCTAAAGCCTTCTTCTTTTTGCCATCGGGGGTAATATCAAACTTGGTAACAATTTTAATTGTTGCATTCGGACAAGCCAGTTCACAAGCCGTACAACCGGTACACCTGTGCTCATTATTTTCATTATGGCGCATTACAACCTCGCCCTTAAACCTCTCAGGCAAAACCTGTTTTACTTCCGGGTATTCCTGCGTTATAATTTCTTTAGGATGCACAAAATAATAACCCGTTAGCCTCATCCCTTTAAGCAGGGAAGTGACTCCGTTGTAAACATCCTTTATGTAATCAACTATAAACATTGCCTATTTTAAAAATACCATCCGTTAATGGCGATAATTGTCATTAACAGTAAATTGAACATGCTAATCGGTAATAAATAAGTCCACTCTAAGTTCAATAATTGATCAATCCTCAAACGCGGAAAAGTCCACCTGAACCACATGATCAGAAATATCAGTCCGAACGTTTTACCAAAAAACCAAACAACACCGGGTATAAAATCCATAACATGGTTAAACGCTTCCCAGGTACCGACATGAAAAGGCATCCAGCCACCAAAATATAAAGTGGCGCCAATAGCACACACAATAAATATGTTCACGTACTCAGCCAAAAAGAAAAACGCAAACCTCATTCCTGAATACTCGGTATGAAATCCAGCTGTAAGTTCCGATTCCGCTTCAGCCATATCAAAAGGTGCACGGTTGGTTTCAGCAGTAACTGCTATGATAAATATGATGAAAGAAATTACCGCCGGTATGTGCCCCTTAAATATCCACCATCCGTTTTGTTGGCTGGCAACAATTTCCGAAATCTGCAAACTGCCGGTTAACACAACCATAGCCAGTATAGCAAGTCCTGCCGATAATTCGTAGCTCACAATCTGAGCCCCGCTGCGCATGGCGCCTATTAAAGAGTATTTGTTGTTACTTGCCCACCCCGCCATTAAAATTCCAATAACCGATAGGGATGAAATGGCTGAAATATAAAGCACCCCAATATTAATGTCCCAAATCTGAAATCCTTTGGTAAAGGCAATGGGTGCCATCAGCAACATAGCCACTATCATAACTATAAAAGGTGCCAGGTTAAACAGAAATTTATCGGCCCCATCAGGAGTAAGTCCTTCTTTTAGCACCAGTTTTAATGTATCCGCAGCGGTTTGGGCAAAACCCTGGTAACCCACCCGGTTAGGCCCCTTTCTAATCTGCATATAGGCGCTTACCTTTCTTTCCATAAAAACCAACACCAAACCTAAAACGGCAAATAACGCAATAACCCCAACCCCTATAATCACCATCTCTGACAACAGCGCAACGGTAGGCGGAAAGATGTTATTCAATCCCAGGTCAATATTATGTGCTAACGATTCAAGGCTAAACATTATCGGTCAATATCAGGTATTACTAAATCTAAAGTTCCCATGGTCGCCACCATGTCCGCTATCTTAGAACCCTTCACCATATGATGCAAGGCAGCAAGATTTGAAAAACCCGGTGAACGGAATTTAATTCTATAAGGCGTTAATCCACCTTCACTTATTATATACACTCCAAACTCTCCACGTGCGGTTTCAACCCGCGAATAAAACTCGCCTTTAGGCAATTTAAGTACCGCCTTCGTTTTTGCCTGAAACTCTCCTTCGGGTATATTATCAATTAATTGCTCCACAATCGAAAGCGACTGCCTTATCTCATTCATACGCACCATGTAACGTGCAAAGCTATCCCCGGCGGTTTCAAACACTTCGTCAAACTTCACTTTTTCATACCCGTCATAAGGAGCTATTTTCCGGATATCTGACTTTACACCACAAGCCCGCACCACAGGGCCGCTGCAACCAAAATTAATGGCATCCTCGGCTGAAATTACCCCTACCCCTTTTAACCTTTCCTGCAAAATAATATTACCGGTAAGTAGGATATAATACTCATCTATTTTCGACTTCAACAGCTTAATAAACTCATTTACCTTTTTCTGAAAATTCGGATGTATATCTGCCATTACTCCACCCGGAACCACATAGTTCATAGTCAACCTGGCCCCGCAGGTTTCTTCCATAATATCATTAATAGCTTCCCGCTCGCGGAAGGCGTGGAAGAAAGGCGTAAATGCCCCGATATCCATGCCCATAGCCCCCCACCATAAAAGATGCGAAGCTATGCGGGTTAATTCCGCCATTAAAACCCTTATCACCTTGCCTCGTTCAGGCACCTCAATTTGCAATCCCTTTTCAACAACCAAAGCGCAACCCTGGTTATTAATATGCGACGACAAATAATCCATCCGGCTGGTAACGTATATAAACTGGCGGTACGAAAGGCTTTCGCACATTTTTTCTATCGAACGATGTATATAGCCCAAATGCGGCTCTACCTTCTTTACCGTCTCGCCATTGAGGGTAATTACCAGGTGCAACACCCCGTGCGTAGACGGATGCTGAGGCCCGACATTTATTATCAGGTCGCCTTCAGTTGTTGTTCCTACTTCCTCAATCATTTATTAAAATTAAACCCACACAAACGTTTATACTTCTATTCAATCAATACTACCCAACTTCAAGTCTAAATACTTTATACTCAGTACTTAATGCTATCCTACAGCTTTATCATATTCAAAGGGTCCTCATAATCTTTTCTTAAAGGATATCCCACCCAGTCATCCGTTAAAAATAGCCTGCGCAAGTCCGGGTGGTGTAAAAACTTAACACCCATCAAATCAAAAGCTTCACGCTCGTGAAGTTCAGCCGTGCGCCAGATGTTCGAAACAGTTTCAATTTCAGGATTATTCCTGTCGGCAATTTTTGCCTTTACCACAACAACATGCTCTAACTTAGTTGAGCGGAGGTGATAAACAACGCTTAAATAGGTTTTCCAATCAACCGCAGTAACATTAAAAAGATAATCGAATTGCAGGTCGAAATAATTACGAAGCGCCTTGGCCATCGGTAGCCAGTCTTTAGCGTCAATTAAAACATTGAGCCATTCTCCCGCTTCGTCAAAAGTTGCGGTGGGTACAAGTTCAGTAAGTTTTGTCTTTAATTCCTCTTTCGTCATTCTAATTAATCTTCAGGCACACTATTTCTGTTCTTCACTCCTTAATTCTGTATTCAACTGTAAACTCTAAACTAAAACTACTTTTTAAAATCTTCTATCGTAATCCTCTCTCTTTTACCACCCTTCTTTATCAAATTCTGCAAGGTTATTAATCCATGTATCAAAGCCTCTGGGCGCGGCGGACAGCCCGCAATATAAACGTCAACAGGTATCACATGGTCAGCGCCTTTAACAACGCTGTAAGTATTATAAAAGAAGGGGCCGCCTGAAGTTGCACAAGCACCCATGGCTATAACGTATTTAGGCTCGGCCATTTGGTCATACAACCGTTTTAAAACAGGGGCCATTTTGTTAACTATCGTTCCGGCAATAATTATCACATCTGCCTGTCTTGGGCTGGCACGTGTAACTTCAAATCCAAACCGGCTGAAATCATATTTTGCCGATGCTGCACTCATCATTTCAATAGCACAGCAACTGGTACCAAAAACCAAAGGCCATAGTGAATTAGAACGTGCCCAATTCAGCACATCATCTATAGATGAAACCAGCACCCCTCCTCCCGGGGTTTGCACAACCGTTCCCGGAAAAGCCGCATCGCCTGAAACTGCTGTTTCAACCAAAGGTACTTTCGGTGTTTCCTCAATTATGTTTTTACTCTCTTCCAACTTTTATTATTCAACTTTACCTTATAAATTTTCTTGCCTTTCCTCCTCCCCTTCGGGGAGGCCGGGAGGGGCTTCTACATCCATTTTAATGCTCCTTTTTTATGTGCATAAAGAAAACCAATGAATAAAACAAAAAGAAAAACAATGATTTCAATCAGGGCCAGCATACCCACTTTTTTTACTACCACGGCCCATGGGTATAAAAAAACCAGTTCAACATCAAACACAAGGAATAGCAGGGCAAAAAGATAGTAGCCAACGTTCATCTGGTTCCAGGTAGTTCCCTGCGTTGGTATACCACATTCATAAGCCTGCCCCTTCTGAGGATTATGTGTTACCTTTGCAAGCAGACGGGATACCAGTAAACCACCACCTGCAAATGCCACTCCACAAATGGCCAGTAAAATCAGGGAAGCTGAACCCATATTTTTTTAATTATTTAAGCAAAACTATCACAAAAACAGAAACCGTATTATTGACAAGTATCAGACTAAAAAAGTTGGTTTGCAATTATTTAATCGAAATTTTTGTGCACAATTTTGAACAATTGAACCAAAATCATTTATTTCATTTGCTGTAACAAAAAACAAAACCTTAAACCTAAAACAAATAACTATGGCTATCAAAATCACCGACGTTTGTATCAATTGTGGAGCTTGTGAACCCGAGTGCCCGAACGGGGCAATTTATGCAAATGGCGATAACTGGAAAATAAGTGATAAAACAACGGCACACGGTACCTATACGCTTACTGATGGTGCAACTTTAGATGCTGATGCTTCTCAACCGGCTGTTTCAAACGACTACTATTATATAGTAACTGAAAAATGCACAGAATGTAAAGGTTTTCATGATGAGCCACAATGTGCTTCGGTTTGCCCGGTTGACTGCTGTGTTGCAGATATGGACCACGTAGAAACTGAAGAGACCCTTCTGAAAAAGAAGAGCCTGCTACACGCAGAATAGCAGGCCTTTTATTACTCCCTCCAAGAACTGCGGAAATTGGAAAGGATATTTTTTAATGCTATAAATGGAATTCAATGGAATCTACAATCGAAAAAAAACCCATGCGCGCTACTCAGACCAAAGAAACTGATAGTGTGGTGGTCCGTTTCTCCGGTGATTCGGGAGATGGTATGCAATTAACCGGCATGCAATTTACTGATACTGCCGCTTTTTTAGGGCAGGATATAAGCACCTTCCCTGAATACCCTGCCGAGATACGTGCCCCTATCGGTACTATAGCCGGGGTATCTGGTTTCCAGGTGCATTTTGGCAGTAAAGAAATTTTTACTCCGGGCGATTTTTATGATGTAATTGTTGCCATGAATTCGGCTGCATTAAAAGTTGACCTGCCACGTCTTAAAAAAGGTGGGGTAATAATAGCCAACACTTCGGGTTTCGATTCTAAGAACCTGAAGCTTGCCGGTTATCCTGAAGGAGCGCCAAATCCATTAGAGGATGGCTCGTTAGCTAACTACCAGGTTTATAAAATTGAAGTTACCAAACATACTAAAGATGCCCTGAAAGATTCAGGCCTGGGTATGAAGGAAATTGAGCGTTGCAAAAACATGTTTGTATTAGGCGTATTGTTCTGGATGTTTGACAAAACCATGGACTTTACCATCGCCAATCTCAAAGAAAAATTCGGCAAAAAACCTGATATTCTGAACGCTAACATTACAGCCCTTAAAAGCGGCTGGAATTTTGGCGAGAACACCGAGATTTTCACAACCCGTTATAAAATATCTGCAGCCAAACTTCCTGCTGGTGTTTACCGCAATATTTCGGGTAATCAAAGCCTTGCAATTGGATTGATGGCAGCTGCTGAAAAAGCAGGCCTTAATATTTTCCTGGGTTCTTATCCTATCACTCCTGCTTCAGACGTATTGCATGAGCTTGCTAAATACAAATCAAACGGCGTTAGAACTTTTCAGGCAGAAGACGAGATAGCGGCAATTTGCTCAGCTATCGGCGCTTCTTATGCAGGTAGCCTTGGGGTTACTACCACATCAGGTCCAGGTATGGCTTTAAAGACCGAGGCTATGGGCCTTGCTTTAATACTTGAAATACCTTTGATTATTTGCGACGTTCAGCGCGGTGGCCCGTCAACAGGCCTACCTACCAAAACTGAACAATCAGATTTATTGATGGCTATGTATGGCCGTCATGGCGAGTCTCCGCTTCCTATCGTTGCAGCTGCATCTCCGGCCGATTGTTTCGATGCGGTTTATGAAGCAGTTCGCATTTCGCTTGAACATATGGTTCCGGTTATCTTTTTAAGTGATGGTTATATTGCCAATGGTGCCGAGCCATGGAAGTTCCCAACTGAAGATGAATTAAAACCTATCCCGGTTAAATTCCTGAAAGAGAATAACAATGGCGAAGGCAAGTTCCTGCCATATAAAAGAGATGAGAACGGAGTCCGCCCATGGGTAATTCCGGGAACAAAAGGATTGGAACACCGCATCGGTGGTCTGGAAAAACAAAACGAAACAGGCAATGTTTCATACGATTCCATCAACCACGAAGTGATGGTAAAACTACGCGCCGAAAAGGTTGAAAAGATAGCCAACTTTATACCATTGGCTAAACCCGATAGTGGTAAAGAAAAAGGAAAGCTTGTGGTATTAGGCTGGGGCTCAACCCATGGTGCAATTAAAACCGCTATGCTTGAATTGCTGGATGAAGGTTACGATATAGCGCATGTTCACTTACGCCATTTAAATCCGTTCCCTAAAAACCTGGGCGAGTTATTGCACAACTACGATAAGGTATTGATACCCGAAATGAATTGCGGCCAGTTACTTCAGCTGGTTAGGGCAAAATATTTATTACCGGCTATTGGCCTTAATAAAGTGCAGGGAATGCCTTTTACAACCGAAGAGATAAAGTCAAAAATTATTGAACTATATAACCAGGCTTAATACAATGCTTGTTCTCTTTAAAGAGGAGCATGGTTTAAAATAAAAACGATGGAAACAGTAACAGAAAATACAGCCCCGGTAAAATTAACTTCAAAGGATTTTACATCTGATCAGGAAGTTAAATGGTGCCCCGGCTGCGGAGATTATTCTATATTAAAACAGGTTCAGACAGTGTTGCCTGATATGGGCGGCGAACGGGAAAAATACGTGTTCGTTTCAGGTATCGGATGCTCATCACGTTTTCCTTACTATATGGCTACCTACGGTATGCACAGCATACACGGTCGCGCGGCGGCTATTGCCACCGGTGTAAAAACGGCCAACCCTGAATTAAACGTTTGGATGATAAGCGGTGATGGCGATTGCCTTTCAATAGGTGGTAATCACTTTATACATATGATGCGCCGTAACCCGAACATTAAAGTAATGATGTTCAATAACGAAATTTACGGGTTAACAAAAGGCCAGTATTCACCAACATCGGCCAAAGGCATTGTAACCAAGTCATCACCTTACGGTTCGGTTGATGAACCATTTAATCCGGCCGAGCTGGCATTAGGTGCAAAATCCTCTTTCTTTGCCCGCACCATGGACCGCGACCCTAAGCACATGCAGTTTGTTATCAACCGCGCTAACCAGCACCACGGTACGGCCTTTGTTGAAGTTTACCAGAACTGCCCGGTGTTTAACGATGAGGTGTTTGGAATTTTTACCGATAAGGCAACCAAAAAAGATGAAACCATTTTTATTGAACATGGTAAGCCGCTTGTTTTCGGTCCTACTGAAAACAAGGGTATTAAACTTGACGGTTTTAAACCTGTGATTGTAGAGCTGGGCGATGGAATCAGCAAAGATGATCTTTGGATACATGACGAAACTGATAAAACCAAGGCGTTCATTCTTGCTCAGTTTGCAGATTTCAGTACTCCTGACCTTCACTTCCCTCGTCCGTTTGGAGTTTTCTATACAGAAAACAGGCCATGTATTGATGAGCAGATAAACGAACAGATTGCAGCAGTGCAGGCAAAAAAACCGCGTATACCTTTAAACAAAATTTTAAGCGGCGAAAAGACCTGGACTATACTATAGTACCATCCACCTTCCTCGCAGAGTCTCCCTTTCGGCTCTGCGATAGGGGACTCTGCGATTAGTTACACAAATCCCGGTTGAGTTCAGCCGGGATTTTTTTTGCCCGGGTAAGAAATAAACATATGATTAAGGCTGGTTATTGTACTTGACTATTCTCAGTTTATTTGAAAAAACACTTTCCAATTTTTACCTTGCTGTAATAAAGTACAAAACCACGTTAGCATGAAGTCAATCGAAACCTTTGAAGAGTATAAAGCCGTCTACAAAAAAAGCGTTGAACAACCAGAAGAATTTTGGGCTGAAGTTGCCAACGATTTTACCTGGCAAAAAAAATGGGATACCGTCCTGAAATGGGATTTTGACGGCCCAAATGTAAAATGGTTTGACGGTGCGCAGGCTAACCTCACAGAAAACTGTATTGACCGTCATCTTGCAACAAGAGCAAATCAGGTGGCTATTATATGGGAACCAAATGACCCTAACGAACAGTTTAAAACACTTACTTACGCGCAGTTGCATCAACAGGTTTGCCGTTTTGCCAATGTGCTTAAAAACCTGGGTGTAAAAAAGGGAGACGGGGTTTGCATTTATCTGCCCATGATTTTAGAGGGAGCTATTGCCATGCTTGCCTGTGCCAGGCTCGGAGCGGTTCATTCGGTGGTATTTGCCGGTTTTTCGGCGCAATCCCTTTCTGACAGGATAAATGATGCAGAATGCGCCTTACTCCTTACTGCCGATATGGTATACCGTGGCGATAAGAAAATCGAATTGAAGAAAATTGTTGACGAAGCGCTTTTAAAAACCAAGAGCATTAAAAACGTCGTAGTATACAATCATCGTAACAGCCCTGTAAATATGCAGGATGGGCGTGACCTCTGGTGGGCCGACCTGATGGCTAATGCTTCAGACATCTGTGCTGCAGCGCCTATTGAAGCCGAAGACCCCTTGTTTATCTTATACACCTCCGGCTCAACCGGAAAACCAAAAGGAGTTTTACATACTACTGCCGGATACATGGTATACATTGGTTATACCTTCAAAAATGTATTTAACTATCAGGAAGGCGAAGTATTTTGCTGCACTGCAGATATTGGTTGGGTTACAGGTCACAGCTACCTGGTTTATGCCCCGCTGTTAAACGGCGCTACAACCGTCATGTTTGAAGGCGTGCCCACCTATCCTGATCATGGCCGCTTTTGGGATTTAATAGATAAGCATAAGGTTAATATATTTTATACGGCGCCAACGGCAATCAGGTCACTGCAGGCTAAAGGCATTGATATATTCCAAAACAAAAACCTGTCCTCCCTGCGTGTCCTGGGCTCTGTCGGCGAACCTATCAATGAGGAAGCCTGGCACTGGTACCACGAAAACGTGGGCAAAAAGAACTGCGATATTGCAGATACCTGGTGGCAAACAGAAACCGGTGGCATACTCATATCTCCTATCGCTAACGTCACGCCCATGAAACCTGCTTTCGCTTCTTTCCCACTTCCGGGTGTTCAGCTTGCCTTAATGGATGATAAAGGAAACGAAATACAGGGGAATGATGTAGAAGGCAATCTGTGCTTAAAGTTTCCATGGCCAGGCATGGCGCGTACGGTTTACGGCGATCATCCCCGGTTCAAAACCACCTACTTCTCGACTTATGAAGGGTATTATTTTACCGGCGACGGATGTAAACGTGATGCTGACGGTTATTACCGGATAACCGGCCGCGTAGATGATGTTATTAACGTTTCAGGCCACCGCATTGGAACAGGTGAATTGGAAGACGCTATTGACGAACATGGCTATGTAATTGAAAGTGCGGTGGTAGGATATCCGCATGATATTAAAGGACAGGGCATCTACGCCTTTGTAATCTGCGACCGTCAACTGGAATCTTACGAGCAACTTCAGAAAGAAATAAGAGACCATGTGGCCAGAATTGTTGGGCCCTTTGCCCGGCCCGATAAAATACAGATTGTACCGGCACTTCCCAAAACCCGCAGCGGCAAAATTATGCGCCGCATATTGCGCAAAATTGCCGAGAACGACATCACAAACCTCGGTGATACATCCACGCTAATTGACCCTTCGGTAGTTGATAAAATACTTGCAGGAAGGCTGGGAAATACTGTATTATAAACAATAACGTTCCTAACCGGTTATATTTCGCACTTACTTTATTTATAATCAATAAACCTGGAAAGGACAAACACTGAAATGGTCGTTGCCTTTGCGGGGGAAAATTACACCCAAAGATACTTCGTAAGCGCCTTTGGTTTGCATGCCCAGCCCCGAGTAAGGCAGGTCGGCGGCAATACCAATGTTATAAATAATTCTACTCTGTTTCCCCGCGATGCCTTTATACCTGAAGCTCAGAATTATAGCGTTGGTGTTTTCAATATCCGGGTTAACCGAATACCGGTTCATTACTGAAAAACATAAAGGAATTACTGAGTTACCTGGTTTCGGGTTTATAAACAAATCCAGCCCCGTATTTAATTCATAAAACTGCTTTTGATTTTCAAACAGAATAGTAGGCCCGATATAAAAATGCTTAGCGGCAAGAGCAACGGTACTGCGGTAACTGGCCACATACTTCCTGGGCAGCCTGCTTTCTTCTGATGCATCACCTGTTAACGATTCATTTGGAGAAAGTATATGCGCTAAAGCAAAGCCTACCTCATTATACCAGTTATCCTTTCCTTTAAAATTATTAATCATCAACATTCCCGCATCCATATCCCCTGTCATTTTGTGCCCAATGCCGCTATGATCTGCTGCCGAAGTACCGGTTATACCCTCCTGCAGGTTCAGTTCATCACTAAAAACAAGCTTATCCCAGTTTACCGAAATAGAATTTATGTAAGCCTTAAATCCCAGCGATACTTGTATGCGGGGCATGTCGTCAGTTTTGGGCCCAATCTTTGCAAAGTGTTGGGCATAGCTAATGCCCACGGTGTTAGTGGTTAAATATCCTTCGCCTTCAACATCCTGCATGGCAAAAACGCCTATGCCTGCGGTATATGAATTTCCGCTTTTCAGGTAGGCATCAAAAAGGGCGTAGCTGGTTGATAAAGGGCCTGCAACCGTTTTACCCGGTACATTAGGCCACAAGCTTCGGTAAGTGGCAGCAATCTGATATCCCCCATGGTTACCGGTATAAGCAGGATTGTAATAAGATTGGTTCATATTATATTGCGAGAAAGTAGGGTCCTGCGCCAGCAGTTCGGCCAAAGGCCATAGTATAGCCATTACCAAAGTAAGCAGCGCCCGCGAAACCCTGTAATAAGGTTTTAACCGGCATTTAATTTTTGTAAAAAAAAGTTCCATATACCGCAAAATTTAAAGTCTACCTGATTAAGGTAATAGAACCAATTGTTTTGGTTCCACCACCTTCATTTTTATCATACGTCATACCTGGCCATACGCTTCCATCTAAAAACACAGCGCTAATTTTCCATACATAAACATCCTGCTGACATGGCTTGCCCATATAAGTTCCATCCCACGAGTCAACCGGTTGCCATTCTGATAACGCTTCCGACTCCCAAATCAGGGCGCCCCATTTATCAAACACCTGGGCATGGTAACTCAAAAGCCCGTCGCCAATAGGTTTCCATACTTTAACCAGTTCTGTATTACCCTGAAAATCCGGTTGCAGCGCATTCGGCACATAAAGCGCCTTCTTAATAACAAGGAATGTTTGAAAAGCAGTATCACTACAGCCAAAACTATTAGTAGCAATTAATAAGGCCGAATAGGTATTAATATGCTCATAAGTGTGGCTGGGGTTTTCATCAGTTGAGGTAGTTCCGTCACCAAAATTCCATACATAACTGGTGGCGTTCTGGCTCAGGTTAAGGAATGAAACTATTCCGTCATAAGGATAACCCGAGGTATTTATAATAGTGTCAAAGGCCGCCTTCGGCACAACGTGAACTTTAATAGTATCATTCATGCTAATGGTATCCGTGCATTCGTGGTCCGAACTCATGTAGAGCGATAAGGTATAACTGCCGGTATCGGTATAAGTATAGCTGGCATTGGCGCTGCCGGAAGTAACCGGTGCAGCACCGGTCCCAAAATTCCAAGTAAACGAACTGGTGTTAATGGTATAGGCTGTTAAGGTTACCGTTAAAGGCTCACAACCTTCAGCAGGTTCTATGTTAATATTGGGTGCGGTAGGCGCCGGGTAAACCGTTAGCGATTTCGACAAAGTATCCATACATCCATGGTTGCTTTTAGCAATCAACTGCACCAGGTACTCCCCGGCAGTAGTATAAGCAGCCGCAGGTTCAGTTAAGGTTGAAGAAGTTGCATTGCCAAAGTTCCATGTATAACCGGTTGCATTTTTGCTTTGGTTAGTAATAGTAAATTGTGCGGCCGGCCCGCATTTGGCGGTATCTGATAAGGTAAATGCAGCTACTGGCAAAGAAAAAACTTGTACGGGGTGCATAACCGTATCGCTGCAATAACTGGTTTGCGATACAAGTCTTACCTGGTATACGCCCGTATCCTGGAAACTATGCAGCGGACTAGAAAGGGTAGACAACGCTCCGTCGCCAAAACTCCACAAATAGTCAGTGCCACCCTGGGTTTGATTTATAAAGTTAATGGGTTGGTCATTCATACAAACATCGGTCGCAATAAACGAAGCCACTGGCATGGGATGAATTGTAACGCTTTTAGATAAAGTATCCTTACATCCATGGCTGCTGACAGCCGTTAATAAAATACTATATTGACCGGGTGAGGTATAGCTTACAGAAGGCTGCTTTAGTATAGATGAAGTACCATTTCCAAAATCCCACAGGTAATCAACTGCGTTCAAAGTACTGTCAGCCACAGATATCAAAGCAGGCACACCGCAATATGAATTTGCAGATAAACCAAACGCAGCTACAGGAAGCGAAAATATGTTCACCGGCGTTTTTATAGTATCTGCACAAAACGCGTTTTGGGCTATAAGCACTACCGAGTACGTTCCCGGCATCTGGTACGTGTGTGCGGGATTCAACTGCGTGCTTTGTGTCCCGTCACCAAAATTCCAGGCGTAAGCATTACCGTTTTGGCTATTATTTGTAAAACTGATAGGTTGACTATTTAAGCAGGCATTATTGGCCGCAAAAACAGCTCCAGGTTTTTGATGTATCGTAAGCGTGGTAACGCTGTCGGCAACACACCCGTTTGCATCGGTTGCAGTTAACGTAACAGCATAGGTGCCCGGGGCAGAATAAGAATGCCCGGTATTCTGGCCACTTGAAGTATCGGAAGTGCCGCTTACCGGGTCACCAAAATTCCACGATAGAGAGGTGATAGCAGCCGCAGCAATGGTTTGTGCCGAGAATAGAATTGAATCATTACCACAGGCAACCGGGCTGTTTATTTGCGCCAAAGGCTCGGGAAGTTTATTTTCCACAATCGTCTTTGTAGCGCTATCCGCACATCCATTCAACGAGATAATATTTTCTACAACCCGGTAATGGCCGGCAGAAGCATAGTAATGCGATGGGTTAAGCAGGTTTGAAACATTTTGTGCGCCGCTCGCAAGGTCACCAAAATTCCAACTGCTGGTTTTTACAACTGAGGTTCCATAGCTGCTATCAGTAAACTGAACCATTCCGGGTCCGCAAAGAGCCGGCCTGTCAGCCATAAAATCAGCCACCATACCATCAATGCTTATGTCACCTACGGGCAAGGCAAAAATGCAACCAAGTCCATTATCCAATACCAGTTGAGCGTAAAAATTACCGGTGCGGATATAGGTGTAACAAATACTGTCAGTCCCGGGCACAACGGTTCCGTCACCAAAATCCCAGGTATAAGAAACTGTATTGGTAGAATATGCATGCAGGCATAAAGCATGCGGAACACAACCACCGGTTGGCGGTGCCGCTAGTGTAGCAATAGGCCCGCTGATTTTAATGTAATTGGTGTAAACAACGCTATCAACACACCCATTCGGTACTGAGGCAATAAGCGTAACTGTAAACTCACCGGGGCTTGCGTAAATGTGAAATGGGTTTTGAAGCATAGATACCTGCCCATCTCCAAAACGCCAGTACCAGGTAACCGCCGGGTCAATACCGGTAGTAAGATTAGTAAAGGAAACCAGCAATGGCGGACATGTGGCCGAAGTTGTATCAGCCACAAATGAGGGATGAGGAATAACTACCTGAACGGTGTCTGTCTGTGTAACAGTGTCTGTACACCCCGCCCCGTCCGTGGCAATTAACGATACGTTAAAATTACCTGATGTTGAGTAAAGGTGGCATGGACTGGCACTGCTTGCCGTGCCGCTGTCTCCAAAAAGCCACTTATAATGAAGCCCGCCATCTGTAGTAGAACTTGTAAAACAGGCTTTAACCCCCTGGCAGCTGGAAGTGCTGGTGGTTATAAAACTTACTGAAGGTTTATCAACCAATATGTAATTCGTCCTTATGTCATTACTAACACAACCATTGCTATCCGTAATATACAGGCTTACAGTATAAGTACCGGCGGCGGTGTAAATATGACTTGGCGTTTGACGGCTTGAAGTATTTCCGTTACCGGAACTAATGTCTCCAAAATTCCAGCCCCAGTTCGAAATACCTTCAACTGCTGAAGTTGACTCATTCAGAAAATTAACTACCAAAGGAGCACATCCGCTGAATGGCTGGGCACTGAACAAAGCTACTGGATGGGTTACCACAATGTAATTGGGCTTGTAAACGGTATCAACACATCCGGTAGTATCGCCGGTAATCAGTTCAACATTATATATCCCTGCATTTTGAAATTCGAAACACGGGCTTGCACCTGGAAGGGTAGCAACTAAGTTATTTTGTTGGTCGGTAATAATCCAGTTGTAACTGCTCACCACTGTTGAACTATTGCTGAAACATGCATGCATAGGAGCACAACCTGTGCGTGGCGATGCCGAAAATTCCGCTTCCGGCCCGGTAATATTAACAACCACCGATCCTAAATCGCTGCAACCAGTTGAATCGTTTTGTACGTAAAGCGAAGCGTTGTATGAACCCGGCCCCGGAAATGATGCAATCACCGTGGCATTATTTGAACTATCAGGTGTTCCGCCAATGATAATCCATTTGTAGCTTTGAGCGCCCTGCGATGCAGAACCATCTAAAGTTACCGATAAGGGGTTGCCACAATTACCGGTTACAGAAGGCTGCGCCACCGGAAAAACGGTTTGTATATAGCTATCCTTAGTAATAGTATCGGCGCAATCGTAATTCGAAACAATCAGTGTAATATTCCAGATACCCACCTGGTTGTAAGTGTAACTGGGACTGGAATCAGTGCTTTCTGTTACAAAAGGTACCGGGTTATGGAAATTCCAGTAATATTGGGTATAAGAATATTCGTTGGTAGATGAGTCGGTAAAGTATATAGGTTGATTGGCGCAGTTCATAGGCGGATTGCCGCTAAAATTGGCATGCGGCTTAAACCCGGCGCAAACGCCCGCAACAATCGAATCTACATATACACATCCCTGGGCAGTGGTAGTTGTCAATACCACAGTATGGCAGCCCGGGTTATTAAATACGTGTGTGGGATTTTGTTGTGTGCTGGTGTCATCTGCACTACCCGGATCATCAAAATTCCACGACCAGGCTACCGGACTACCGGTACTTGCATTACTATTGAATGAGGAGGTTAACGGTAAACAACCGGTGGCCGGTGTAACCGTATAGGAAGCCACATTGCATGCAATATTTAAATAATCCGGCATAAAAGCGGTACTAGTACAACCTGCCTGGTTAGTTACTGTTAAACCAGCCGAATAGCTGCCGCATTGATTATATGAAATAACAGGTGGAGTTGAAGAATCATAAGCAGACGGAATCCCCCCGGGGAAAAACCAATTGTAGCTTAAAGGCCCACCGGTTGATGAATCGGTAAAAGTGATGGTATTGGGCAGCATGCAGGTGCTTAAAACTCCGCTAACCCCAAAATTAGCCACCGGCGGGCTTGAAACATATACCGTTGAGCACTTTTGCGCGGTGCAGCCATTGGTATAATTTATGGTAAGGCAAATAGTGTAACTCCCGCTGTTTGTGAAGGTCATCGTATTCATATACCGGCCATTGGGGCCCAATACGCCCGGCTCCGTAACTGACCACTCCCATGATGAAGTGTAAATCGAGGAATCTGCCGTCAATATCGCTTTTGCCGGGGCGCAACGCGGGTTAGTATCAATAGTAAAATTGGCAACGTCTCCGGCTACAAAAATATAGCCTGCCTGCACGCTGGTATCTATGCAGCCATGCCCATCTGTAGTTATCAGCATTGTAGTATAGGTCCCCTGCGTATTATAAACCACCGTGGGGCTGGTTTCAGATGATGTTGCCGGGGTACCACCCTGAAATATCCATTGATAAGAATACGGAGCCACACTGCCCCCTGAAGTTGCCTGGTAGCTAACGTTAAAAGGTGCGTGGCAATTGGTTTGTGCGCTGGATGTAAAGTTGCTTACCGGTTGCTGATAAGTGCAGATTACATTATGGATGGTTGTGTCGTTTGAACAACCAAAAGCATTGGTTACAAGCAGCGTAACATTTTTGCACCCGCCCACAAAATAAGTATGGCTGGGGTTGCTGGTACTATCGCCATTGCCATCTCCAAAATCCCACGAATAACGGGTTATTTCTCCGCTGCCCGGGGTAGAAGTGCTGTTAAAGCCAGAGGTAAGCGGTACACAGCCCGTGTTGACCGAAGATGTAAACTGTGCCTTAGGTGAACACTTGATGCTTACAGTTTGAACGATTGAATCGCTTGCCCCGGCTGAATCCGTTACCACTAATTTAACCTGATAACTTCCGCAATCAAGATAAGTAGTGCTGGGGTTTTGAAAAACCGAATTTACGCCGTCATAAACACCAAAATTCCAGCGGTAAGTAAGGCCAGAGCCGGTTGAGGTATTAATAAAACCGTAAACGGCTGGATTGCAATTTGAGCTGGGCACTACAATATTAAAATTTGCTACTACCTGCGCGTATACCACGGCATTTATTGCCAAAAATAAAACGAGTAAAACAAAAAACTTAAACCGCCCGGTCATTATAGTATTTTAAATATGATAACACACTCGCCAAAAGCCTGTAATTTCTTCAATGGTTTTCCACCAAATTCCTGTTTGCAAAAGCTTTATTCAGGTGCATTTGTTATACCAATACGGCAATGAATCTTAAAAGTTGTTTTCTACAAGGTCATCGTTGTAAATTCGGTATGGCAAATTATCCACATTGTAATTACCCTGTTTCTTGCCTAAATGAAGTATTTATGAATGTCTGGTTTCATAAAACAATACGCTATTTCGGGCACTTGTTTTTCGGCATTAACTCATTCGCTTTTATGCATGAATTGATAATTTCCGCGACCGGATAAAAACGACTACTTTATAGGTCAAACTACCTAAAGTTTTGCACAGGAAAGGGCTAAAAGGCGATGCTTTAAAACTATAAAATATTGATAATGAAAGCTTTAACTATCAACCAGGCAAATCGTAACCCACAAATTACCATGCACAACCAAAACAGATAAAAAACAAGGTTTTGTAACCAATTTTCTCTTTATTAAAGATTATATTTGTAAAGACACTCTCCTGTTTGATTATGATTGCATATACAACTAAAATGCTGAGGATTGAAAATACGTCTGCTAATCATTCTTTTTTTGTTTATTGCCAAAATTGCCTTGTGCCAGCAAACCAGGGCCAATAGTTTTATATGCCATTTAGGTCCAAATTTCAAAGATCTTACACGAAGTGAGATTGTAAGTATCATCTGCAATTCGCAATTTGAAAATTTCAGATTGTTGAATCAGCGGGTTACCCTGAATTTTGATAACGGTTTCGATATTATACTCCTTTCCGCTCAGGAATTGCAGCAATTGGGATTAATTAATGACCTATCATCTTATCAACAGGCATTTCCGCCAAAATACAAATTACCCGTATTTCATGTAAACGGGAAAGGGCAAATAGCGGCGGCATATCCTGTAAATACGGATGTTAAATATTCAAGAGGCAACCGATAAGCCGGATGAAGCATTTTTACTTATACCTGTGTTTAATTTTTTTGGTAGTAGGGCATCAGCATATTTCTGCCCAACCTGCTAATGATAATTGCTCTACGGCTACCAACCTTGGCACTCTTGCCGCCCCGGCAGCTTGTACCGGCAACGGAATTAAAAAAGGCGCCAGTACCGTTTTAACCCTCCAAACAAATGTTGCAGCAACTCCATCTACTCCTTATCCTTATATCGCCGCCTGCGCGCCAAACCTGAACAGTTTACCCAAGGATGTATGGTATAGCTTTGTGGCCAGCAGTTACCAGGCAACCATTTCTATTTCGGCAGCTACTTTTGCCAATCCTGTTATTACAGTTTGGACCGGCAGCTGCGCCAACCAAACCAGCTTAGGTTGTGCAACCGGAAGTGGTAACGCTGCAAGTGTAACGGTATACGAACTGGTAGTAGGCCAAACCTATTATATCCAGGTAGCTGGAAGCAATGCCACTGAAACCGGTACTTTTACTTTAACTGTTCATAACGATAACGATTGCGCCAATTGCCTTGTTTCATCAACACTTGTCGCTACTCCACCACCTGTTGACGGGATGTATGCCCCCGGGGAAACCGTTACCTTTTGTTTTACAGTAACCGCCTGGGACGAAACAAATACCAATTGGCTGCATGGCTGTACCGCATCTTTCGGCCCAGGGTGGAATACCGCAACACTTACCCCCGGAACACCTCCGGCATCAATAGACCAACTAGTGTCATGTCAAGTTAAAATTGTCGGATAAAGTCTTTTTAATTTGATCCGGGCCTTCTCGTTTGTGAATTGCCAATTTATTACAGCATTAGCATTATTACGATGCTCTTGCCATGCCT
>Ga0182013_10001805_pt1 | contig 28854 bp, 23 predicted proteins | sample 612S2MmetaG_FD_120487 | JGI IMG/M metagenome (GOLD analysis project Ga0182013, IMG submission 120487) | Permafrost microbial communities from Stordalen Mire, Sweden - 612S2M metaG | ecosystem: Environmental > Terrestrial > Soil > Wetlands > Permafrost | place: Sweden: Stordalen | collected... | reverse complement strand
CGAGACCATCCAGGAATTGATCGCGCTCGACCGCGTGCCGGAATGGCTCAAATAGGCGTGAAGCGTGCTGCTTATTTTGTATATGCGTCGATAAAGGCTGTGACGCGCGGATAGACCTGAGGCATTCCCAGAACCAGATGTCCGCCCTCGGGAACGGCGATGAATTCCTTAGGCTCATGCGCAAGTTCGAACAGCTGCTTGCCCGATTCGATGGGAATGATCGGGTCCTGCTCGCCATGCAGGATCAGTATCGGCATTTGAACCATGCCAATGACGAGGTCCGACCGGAAGGGATCGAGCATCAAATAGCGGACAGGAAAGATCGGATAGCGTTGCGTCGCGATATCGAGCACGGAAAGATAGGGAGCGTCGAGAACCAACGCTGCGGCTTTGTGGTGCGAGGCGATGACGGTCGCGACGCCGGTGCCGAGCGACTCCCCCATTAATACGAGCCGTCGGCCCATAAATCCGCGCTTTTCGGCTTCCTCGTAGGCGGCTTCGGCGTCGAGCAGAATGCCCTCTTCTGTGGGCGCGCCCGTCGAGCCGCCGTAGCCGCGATAGGAGATGGCAAGAAGCCCATAGCCGCTGTCGGTCAATTGATGAAAGCGCTTGGCTCTGTCGGCAAGCACGCCGCTATTGCCGTGAAAATAGAGAATCAGCGGACGATCCGCGCGCGCTGGCGGCGCATACCATGCGACAAGCTGTTCACCGTCGACGCTGCTGAGGCGAAGCGTCTCGATCGTCGTCAATCCAGCTTGCGCCGGCGCGACGATTGCGGCGCCGGGTTGATAAAGCATATCGCGCTGGTTGATCGTCAGCGTGAGCATTAAGACGCCGTAGGCGGCGACAAGCGCTATCGTCAAGAATTTCAGTAGTCTCACCGACAGTTCCCTTGCGACTTTGCGTCTTTCCCAAGAAATAGCCCGGCGGATTACGGCGCCAAGCCCTCAATAGTCCACCGCGACCAGATACAGCCCATGCGGCGGAGCCACCTGACCACAGCGCGAGCGGTCGCGGGCCTCCAGCGCCATGCGCAAATCCCCGACGCGCCATCTGCCGCTGCCGACATGTTCCAGCGACCCCGCCAGCGAGCGCACCTGATTGTGCAAAAAGGACTGAGCGCTGGCGCGGATTTCGATGATTTCTCCGCTGCGCCGCACGTCGAGCCGGTCAAGCGTTCGGACAGGCGATTTCGCCTGGCATTCCGACGCGCGAAATGTCGTGAAATCGAACTTGCCGATCAGTGTCTGCGCGGCCTCATGCATGACGTCGGCGTCGAGCGGGCGCTTGACGTGCCAAGCGCGCCCGACCTGGAGCGTCAGCGGCGCGCGGCGATTGTCGATGACGTATCGGTAGTGGCGCGCGCGCGCGGAGAAACGCGCCTCGAAATCCTCGCCGACGGGGCGCGCGGACAGCACGGCGATGGGGCTCGGCAGCAGATGCGCGTTGATGGCGTCGCGCAAACGATCCTCGCACCAGACGCGCTTCAGGTCGACATGCGCGACCTGGCCGAGCGCATGAACGCCGGCGTCGGTGCGCCCCGCGCCATGCACGACGCAAAACACGCCGTTAATCGCGAAAACAGCTTCTTCCAGTCTTTGCTGGACCGACATGCCATTCGCCTGACGTTGCCAGCCGACGAAGGGGCCGCCGTCATATTCTATTGTCAGGGCGTAACGGGGCATTGCAGCGAGTTCCAAAAGATCCAGCTCTGTCCTTGGGTGGCGGCATTTGCGCGAATTGACAATTCAGCCGTCAAGCCGCGCGCCGCGCGCAATCTTTCTCCCACGCGCAAATTCGGCGAAAGCCATCGGCCCCTTGCCCGCCCGCTGGACTCGCAAAAGCCTCAAGGCGTCCTCACCGCAAGCGATCAGTCCTTCGTCATCGAGGGCGGACCCTGCGGCGCCGGCGCCGGTCTCGACGCGTGTTTGCAAGACTTTTACGCGTTCGACGCCGGCGCCCAGATCGGCCTCGAAAAACGCGCCGGGGAAAGGCGCCAGGCCACGCACCAGATTATGCAACTCTTTCGCTGGCCGGCTCCAGTCGATGCGCGCTTCCGCCTTGTCGATTTTTTGCGCGTAGGTGACGCCAACATCGCTTTGCGGAATGAAGATCAGTTCGCCTCGCGAAAGCTTTTCCAACGCGTCGGCCATAAGCTTCGCTCCGGCGGCCGCGAGAGCGTCATGCAACTCGCCAGCCGTGCCGTCGGGGCCAATCGGCACGCGCGTCTCCATGGCGACGGGGCCGGTGTCGAGACCCTCTTCCATTCTCATCACGCCTACGCCGCTTTCCGTGTCGCCCGCCATAATGGCGCGCTGAATTGGCGCCGCCCCGCGCCAGCGCGGCAAGATCGAACCATGCAGATTGAGACAGCCCTGGCGCGGCGCCGCCAGAATGGCGGCCGGCAGGATCAGGCCGTAGGCGGCGACCACCGCAACATCCGCGTTGTGGGCCTTGAACTCCGCCGCTTCGCCGGCGCCGCGAAGACCGCGTGGCGTGAAGACGGGAATGCCCAGGGTCTCGGCGACAACATGTACGGGAGACTTGCGCGGCTCCATGCCTCGCCCCGCCGGCCGAGGCGGCTGGGTGTAGACCGCGACGACCTCATGCCCGCGCGACGCGATCTCCCTGAGCAGGCCCGTCGAAAATTCCGGCGTGCCCATGAAGACGACGCGCATCAAGCCTCGACGTCTTCCGCGACCTGCTCCGCGGTCCTTGCGCTTTGGGCGGCTTCCATTTTCGCGGCCTTGGTGAATTTCTTCACCACGCGTTCGCGTTTGAGCCGCGACAGATGGTCAATGAACAGGCCGCCCTCAAGGTGATCCAGTTCATGCTGGACGACGGTCGCCAGCAGTCCCTCGGCGTCGAACTCCTGCACTTCGCCCTTTCGGTCGAGATGCCGCACCCGGACGCGGGCTGGCCGCTGCACGTCCTCGAAATATTCGGGAACGGACAGGCAGCCCTCATTATAAGTGCTCAGCTCTTCGCACGCCCAGATGATTTCCGGATTGATCAGGAAAAGCGGCGAGCGGTCTTCCTCTTTCTTGGCGGTGTCGATGACGACGATCCGCTTTGGCGCGCCCACCTGCACGGCGGCGAGGCCGATGCCGGGTGCCTCGTACATCGTCTCCAGCATGTTATCGAGCAGCTGATGAATTTCCGCGTTGATCGTTTCCACGACAGTGGAAATGACCCGCAAACGGGGATCTGGAAGCGTGAGTATCGGGAGTAGGGCCATGGGGTCTGCGCCAAGGTTGGTCGGGTTTTTCTATCAGATAGGCGCGAGGGCTCGCGACGTCAAATGGCGGTTGGCGGGGCCGCCTTTCCCTCAACGCCAAAGCGTCGTATCCTTCCGTTGCCGGTCCTTTTGGAAACAACGGGCGCGGGGCGGTTTTTAAGGAGAGAGCGATGTTCCTGATTTTTCTTGGTCTTGTCGCTGTGGCTGGCGTTTGGCTCGTTTCCGCTTACAACGGCTTGGTGTCGATGCGACAGCGCTACAGCCAGGCCTTCTCGGACATCGACGTCCAGCTCAAGCAGCGGCACGATCTCATCCCGAACCTTGTCGAGACCGTGAAGGGCTACGCTACCCATGAAAAGGACACGCTCGAAGAGGTGACCAAGGCGCGCAACCTGGCCGTTTCAGCGCAGGGTCCCGCCGCCCAGGCGGCTGCCGAATCCGCGCTCAGCGGGGCGCTAGGGAAGCTGATCGCCGTCGCGGAGGCCTATCCCGACCTGAAGGCCAACGCCAACTTCCAGCAATTGCAGAGCGAATTGTCCGACATCGAGAACAAGATCGCCGCCGCGCGTCGTTTCTTCAACAACTCCGCCGCCGAATATAACGCTGCATGTCAGGGCTTTCCGGGCGTGCTGATCGCCCAGCGCTTCAACTTCAAGCCGGTCGACTTCTTCAATCTCGAAGAGGGCGAGCGCAAGGCCGTTCAGGAAGCGCCAAAAGTGCAGTTCTGAGAATAAAGGGGGACTTGAGGGCAATCTGAGGAAAAGGTCGGCGACGATGTTCAAAGCCTATGGGCTTTATTCGCATATCCAGGCTAACAGGATGCGTTCCGCCTTTCTGCTGGCGGGATTTGTGGTCCTTCTGATCGCGCTGATGTTTTCCTTCGCGCTGCTCTTCGAGGCGATGGGAGAGGATGCGAGCCTCGAAGTGATCGTGGCGCGGGCGATCGTCGACGTGAAACACGGTTGGCCCGCAGCCTTTGGCGGGGCGGGACTTTGGTTCTGCATCGCTTTTTTCTTCCATCAGCGGATGATCGACTTCGCGACGGGCTCGGCCGGAATATCCCGGACGGAAGCTCCGCGCCTTTACAATCTTCTGGAAAATCTCTGCATCTCGCGCGGGATTCCAATTCCTGAATTGAAAATCATCGAAGATGACGCGCTCAACGCCTTCGCGGCTGGAATACGCGAAGGCCATTACAGCGTCAGCGTTACGCGCGGCCTGCTTGATCATCTGAACGATGCGGAAGTCGAGGCGGTGCTGGCCCATGAGCTGACCCATATTCGCAATCGGGACACGCAGTTGATGGTCGTCGCCACCATTTTCGCGGGAGTCTTCGCCTTCGCCGCCGATCTGATGTTCCGCAACTGGAATTTCCCCTTCGGCTTTTCTCCGCGCCGGGACAATTCGCGGGAGGATCGGGACGGCGGCGGCGGAGCCATGCTCGCCATCGTGATCGCCCTGGCGATCATCGCATTGAGCTTTGGCGCTTCGGTGTTGATCCGCTTCGCGATCTCGCGTTCGCGCGAATATCTCGCGGACGCTGGATCAGCCGAGCTGACCAAAAACCCCGACGCGATGATTTCTGCGCTGCGAAAGATCGAGGCGCATGCGGCGATTCCCTCAATGCCTTCGCGGATGCAGGCCTTTTTCATCGAGAGTCCGGCGCTGTTGCCCGAAGGCGGGTGGTTGGCCACGCATCCTTCCGTCGACGACCGCATTCAGGCTCTGGTGGACTTCGCTGGCGGCCGCGATCAACCCACGCCCACGCCCGCAGCGCCAGAAATCTCAAGCGCCACACCGGCGCCGCCATCGTTTTTGCCGCCGGACGGCCGCAATCCTCTTGAGCCGCCCCATTCCTCGGGGCCTTGGGGATAGGTCTGGCCGCCCGCAAACTCGTGCAAGAACGCCGCGGCTTCTTCGATAGACTGGCGCGCCTCGGGCAAAACCTCGGCGATGAGTTGCCAGCAATGCGGCGCGTCTGGCCATAACGTGAGTCTCGTTGAGACCCCGGACTTCTCCGCCTGCGCGCAAAACCGTGTTGAATCGTCACGCAACGTTTCGTTCGAACCGACATGAAGCAATAACGGCGGCAGACCGCGCAAGTCGGCGTAGAGCGGAGAGGCCCGGGGGTCGTCGGGCCGCGCTCCGGCAAGGTAGGTGCGCGCCGCGATCTTCAACATTCGCCGCGAGAAAAGCGGATCGCAAGCTTCGTTCTCGCGCGCCGAGGCGCCCATCACCGCAAGATCGGTCCAAGGCGAAAACAGCGCGGCGGCTGCCGGCAGCGCGGCTCCAGCGTCCCGCCTCGCGATCATCAGCGCCAGAGCAAGGCCGCCGCCCGCTGAATCGCCCGCGAGAACGATGCTCTCTCCCCGTCCCGCCAGCGCGGAGCATACCGCGAGCACGTCATCAAGCGCCGCCGGAAACGGATGGCGCGGGGCGAGCCGATAGGCGGGGGTGAATACCGTGAAGCCCTGCGCCGCGAAAGCGCACGCGATCGGACGGTAATGTTTGGGCGACCCGGCAAAATAGGCGCCCCCATGCAGATAAAGCAGCGTTGGGCCGCCGCCAGCGCCGGTCCATTCGCCTGGAACGCCGCCGACGCGCTCGGAGCGAAATCCGCCAATGGGGGGCCGATAGGGCGGACTGAGCCCGAACGCCCGCACCGCATCCTTGAGTGTGGCCGCACGGGCGAGCCGGGACTTTATACGAAGCCGCAGGAATCGATTCAGGGTGCGAAGCGACAAGTCTTGCATGAAATTGCGCGCCTCTATTGTTTTGGCTCCGTCGGAACCTTTCCGTCGCCTTTCTCACTTAAAAGTAGGTCAAGTCGGGCGTCCTGCAGCCCGGCTTTACGGGACTCGTCGCGCCAGTGTCTGGCGTCCGCGAGATTCTTGTCGACGCCCTGTCCCGTCGCGACCAAATAGGCGAGGCGGTTCTGAGCCACGGGGTTGCCCGCTTGCGCGGCCTGACGGAGCCATTTTACGGCGGCGGCGACGTCGCGGGGAACGCCCGAGCCGTTGAACTGGAGAATCGCCAGCTCGACCATCGCCGCAGTATGGCCGTCATCCGCAGCGGATTTGAACAAGGTCGCCGCCTCGCCATCATCCTTGGCGACGCCCTTGCCGTGTTTATAGAGTTCTCCCAGCGCATATTTGGCGTCGGTGTCGCCAAGATCGGCGGATCGGCGGAAGTAATCGGCGGCTTTTTCAAAATCCGAGAAGACGCCATTGTTGTGCAGGGACATTTCGCCGAGAAGGTTGAGAGCGGCCGCATGTTTTTGCGCCGCCGCGCGCTCCAGATATTCTCGGGCTGATTCTCGTTCCTTGGGGCCGGGAGAATTCGCCAGCAGAGCCGCGCCGTAAAGATAGGCCCCTTCCGTTCCGCCTGCTTCAGCAGCGCGGCGGAACCACTCCTTCGCCTTCGCGCGATCCTGCACGACGCCGGCGCCCTCGGCATAAAGCTTGCCGATCAACGTCAGGGCCGTGGCGTCCTTGGGGTTGTTCGCCACGCGCTTTTGCGCTTCGGCCATCGCCGTTTTGTATTCGCCGCGTTGGTAGGCTCCATAGGCAAGGTCGATCACGCCGGCTTGGGGCGCGACGGTTAAGGAGGGCGGCGCCGGGCTGTTCTCTATAGCTAACGCCGGCGCGGCGGTGAGCAAAATCACGAGCGGGGCTGGGAAGATTTTCATGCTTCTTGCCCTAGGACAGCGCGCTGCGCTTCCTTAACCGCTATGTCGGGACCGCGCGGATCGGCCCATATGCAATCGCCCAGCATGACGAAATCGGCGCCCGCCGCCGCGAGCGCGCCGACCTCGCGCAGATTTTGGGCCAGCGCCACGCTCGGGGTGTTGAATATTTCCGCCCACCAGGCGACGCGCTCCAGCAGCGTGAGCGGCTCCAGAGGCGCGTCCCAATCCCCGAAGAGCACATAGTCGGCCCCGACTTCGCCAGCCTCCATCGCCTCGTGGCGGGCGGAGAGCCCCCCGGCTCCGACGATATGGCCGGGCGACAGCTTCTTGATCGCCGTTCTCAAAGGCTCTCCGGAGACGCCGATATGAACGCCGTCAGCTCCCGACTTCAGAACAAAAGTCGGGTCGCTATCGATCAATAGCGCCGCGCCTTGCGCCTGCGCGGCTTCCGCGACCTCTCTTATTAGCAGCACCGCAGCCGCCTCGTCGGGCTCGTCCAGCCGCAACAGGACGCTTGCGATCTGTGCGGCGCCAAGGGCCTTCGCAAGCAGGGGCAAAAAGGCGCTCGCCTCCTTGAGAGGGGGAGTGACGAGATAAAGTCCTGGGGCTGTTTCTGACATGACGCTCGGTGGATTAGGATTTACAGTCGCTTGGTTCTTAAGTTGCTCGCGACTTGGTCGAAAGTGCGAAGCAGCTTCAATTTAACTTTCCTTGCGTCCGAGTAGCCGTTTCACTGCCCTCTTGGCGAAGGCCCGCAACCCTCGCCCGCGCGCCTCCACCCGGCAAGACGCGTGGAAGGCGCTGGTTCTTTCTAGCCGCGTTTGCACCGCGATGTCACAAATGGGGAGGCGGTCTGGCCACAGACGGTCTATCATCGGATGATTGGCGATAGCGCAAGAGTCGGTCATTTCCAAATCGCCGCGGGCCGCCAGCGCCCGCGTCAACTCATGTACGAGATGAATCCCGGGCGCCTGAGCGCGGAAACTTTCGTCGAAGGCGATCTTCCAGAAATAGGCGCGCTTTTGGCTTTCGATAAGGACGCCCATCGCAAGAGGCCGCCCGTCCAGCGAGAGGCTCGCGATCCGGCATTTGCCTTCCTTCGCCAGAAGCCGAGTCGCGCTGCGCACGAAGGTCGTCAGCGAGGGATGCGATAGGAAGGCTCCGCTTGCGCCCTTCCAGCCGGAGGCCTCGAGCGCCAGGAACCTTTCGGTCTCCGCACGCACTTCCTGAGGAGAAGAGACAAGTGAAAATGTGACCTTCCCAATTTCCGCGAGCCTGCGCTGACGCCGATGCAGGTCCTTCAGCGCTTTTTTTGAGGCCCCACGCAACCATAAGGCGTCGGGGTCCGACCCGGGCGACATCATTGCGCGCTCAAACTCATCCAATATCGCCACCGTCCGCCCGGTGCGTCGTGCGGCTTCGATTATCGCCTTGTGGACGGGTCCGCCGTTCACCAGTCGGGGAAACATGACGCCTGCCACAGGCCCGTTCGCGCCAAGCCAGTCGAGAAAGCTTTCCACGGCCTGTTCCGCAAAATCCCGGTCCAGCAGCGGAGAGGCCAGCGCGGCCTGCTTATTGAGCCAGAGGGAGGCGAGCCTCCCGCCGCCCATCGGGCCGGAGGGGGCGAGCGGAAACAGGCCGATGAGGCGGCGCTCTCCGCTTTCCTCGTGCTGCGGAGCCCAGACCGCGATGAATTGCGGACGAGATTTGACAGGAAAATGCCGCGCGGCGGAAAGCGCGAAGCCGGGCTCGAAAAAGGCGTTGGGCTCCAGCGCCCTTAGGGCGAGTTCGCTCCAGCTTTCCGCGAACGGCCGCGACTCAGCCGGGTCGTCCATATGTTCGACGGATAGCGAGCGCACCAGAAAATCGTTCCTCAAGGCGCCCGGTTCGGACCGGCGACGCGGCCTGCGACCAAAGCCGCGTGGCCAGCGCCCCCGCGAAGGCGAAGGGCGAAAAAACGGGTTCCCGCCCGGACCCGGAGCCACAATGCGCTGCTCGCCCTCCGGCTGAGCGGGCAGGGGAGTCGCGATCCAAAATGGCGCTGACATCGGCTTATATCCCGATTTGGGTCGCTCGGGGCGCGTTTTTAACGACAGGCGCGCAGGATCCGAGAGGCTTTCGGAGTCGTTTCCAAAAAAGGCGCCAGTCGCGCTGAAGGGCTGGACCTTGGATTTCTCCCATGTTTATCTGCGCAGATGCTGCGCGCCTTCTCCTTTTCCATGCTCTTGTCCTTGACCGTCGTCTGCGCCGCCCCGGCGCTGGCGAAGGTGGAAATCCGCGTCGATCTCGACCGTCAGCGCATGACCGTGGTGAAAAACCACGAAAAACCTATCGTGTGGAAGATTTCCAGCGGGCGCGGCGGCTATGAAACGCCGACGGGTAACTTCATCGTCCAGCGCATGGACGCCGATCATCTTTCGGATGAATATGATGGTGCGCCCATGCCCTATGCGATCTTTTTCTCCCGAGGCCTTGCCATCCACGGCACATATCAAGGCGGCCTGGGACGCCCCGCATCGCACGGCTGTGTGCGTCTCTCGCTGGATAATGCGCGCGAGCTTTTTGGCTGGGTGGAGCAATATGGCGCGTCGATAGAAATCGGCGGCTCCGCCGCCAATGCCGCTTACGTGGAAGAAGAAGCGCCGCGTCCGCGCCGGCGCGCCGAAAGGGCGGTTCCGAGGCGCGAGACATATTACCCACCCGTCGATGATTATTTTTCAATCATCCGACAGAGGTGAGCGCGGTCAAGGGCGCGCGCCAAAGGCCATCCAGAAGCCGAAGCCAATCAGCAGGCAGCCGAAGAAACCGCGCTGAAGCCTGTCCGCGAGCGGATGTTGCGCCGCCCATCGCCCAACCCGCACCCCGACCAGGATGTAGAGCATGTCGAAGGCGAAGCCGACGCTGACCAGCAGCGCGCCGAGCAGAGAGAATTGCCATGCGACGCCGCCCAGTTCCGGACGGATGAATTGTGGAAGCAGCACTGAGCAGAAGATTGGCGCGGAGGGGTTGGAGATGTTGGTCACGAATCCGCGCCGCAGCGCCGCTCCATAAGAGCGCAGCGCACCGCCTCCGTCCCGCGCGCCGCCGCCATGGAATTCCGGCGCGGGCGAGAGAAAGACCTGCAGTCCCAGCCGGGCCAGCCAAACCGCGCCGACCAAGCGAATCGCTTCAAAAAGCTGTGGAGAGGTTTTCAGCAGCGCCGCGAGGCCAAGCGCCGCCAGCGTAACATGGGCCGCACGCGAAAAGGCCAGCCCGGCGGCGGTCGCTAAAGCATGAGCGCGGCTTTTGCTTGCGCTCGTCTCCAGCAGCATGACCATGTCGGGTCCGGGAACGAGAAAGGCGACGACCGTCGCGCTCAAAAATAGCCAAAGTTCTGCCATGTTAGGCATTCTTCTATTCTCGTCTTTGGGCCCGAATGGGCCGATGCGGCGCAGGGTCGAGCAAACCCTTTGATTCGCGTACCGCTTTTTGTCCGCGCTCTTGTCCATAGCGTCATCTCAACCGCGATGTAGGCGACACATGACAAAGTTTTGGCGCCGCGGCGTGCTGATTTGCCCCTCTAGGGCTACCGGTGTATGGCTAAACTTCCGTTTCGGCCCCTTGGGCGTTTTTCGCCCGTTCATTGGTTGAGTTGTGACACGGGCCAGGCGGAAAAGTCCGCCTTCCCGTCCGCGTCCGCCAGAGCGAGAGACCATAAGCCATTGACCGTTTCGAAGACCCCCCTGCTCGACAGGGTTCCCAATCCCGCCCAGCTGCGTGAGCTGCGGCCCTCTCAACTGCGCCAACTCGCCGATGAGCTGAGGCGCGAAACCATCGACGCCGTATCCGTCACCGGCGGCCATCTGGGCGCGGGACTCGGGGTGATCGAGCTCACGGTCGCGTTGCATTACGTGTTCGATACGCCCCGGGACCGCATCATCTGGGACGTCGGTCACCAGACCTATCCGCACAAGATCCTCACCGGACGGCGCGATCGAATTCGGACGCTGCGCGCGGGCGGGGGGCTCTCGGGCTTCACGAAGCGCGGCGAGAGCGAATATGACGCTTTTGGCGCCGGACACTCTTCAACTTCGATCTCGGCCGGGCTCGGCATGGCTATCGCCCGCGACCTTTCCGACGGAAACAATCATGTCGTCGCGGTGATCGGCGACAGTTCCATGTCCGCCGGCATGGCCTATGAGGCGCTGAACAACGCTGGCGCGCTCGACTCACGATTAATCGTGATTTTGAACGACAACGACATGTCCATCGCCCCGCCGACGGGCGCGATGTCGGCCTATCTCGCGCGTCTGGTTTCGGGCGGGGCATATCGCTCCATCCGCGACGCCGCCCGCCAGCTCGCCAGCCATCTGCCCCGCTTCATCTATGACAAGGCGCGCAAGGCGGAGGAGTTCTCGCGCAGCTTCATTACCGGCGGCACGATGTTCGAGGAGCTCGGCTTTTACTATGTCGGGCCGATCGACGGTCACAATCTCGACCATCTACTGCCAGTTCTGACCAATGTGCGCGACAAGGACGACGGCCCGGTGCTGGTCCATGTAATCACGCAGAAGGGCAAGGGATACGCGCCGGCGGAGGAGTCGGACGACAAATATCATGGCGTCAACAAGTTCGACGTTTTGACGGGCGTTCAGGTCAAGCCCAAGGCGAATGCGCCCTCCTACACCAGCGTCTTCGCCCGCTCGCTTGTGGCCGAGGCCGAGCGCGACGAAAAGATCGTCGCGATCACGGCGGCGATGCCGGGCGGCACGGGTCTCGACATATTCGGCAAGGCGTTTCCTGAGCGCACCTTCGACGTCGCCATCGCCGAGCAGCACGCCGTGACCTTCGCGGCGGGGCTCGCCACTGAGGGGTTCAAGCCCTTCTGTGCGCTCTATTCGACGTTCCTGCAGCGCGGCTATGATCAGGTCGTCCATGACGTGGCGGTCCAGAATCTGCCGGTGCGTTTCGCCATCGACCGGGCGGGTCTCGTCGGAGCCGACGGACCGACCCACGCCGGCGCATTCGATTTGGCCTATCTCTGTTGTCTTCCCGGCATGGTCGTCATGGCCGCTGCGGATGAGGCTGAGCTGACGCACATGGTGGCGACCGCCGCGGCCCATAATAAGGGCCCGATCGCCTTCCGTTATCCACGCGGCGAGGGCGTCGGAGTCGACTTGCCGGAACGGGGCGAAGTGTTGGAGATCGGCAAGGGGCGCGTGTTGCGCGAAGGCTCCAAGGTCGCCTTGTTGAGCCTTGGCACCAGGCTCGCCGAGGCGCTAAAGGCCGCCGAGGAACTGGAATCATATGGCGTGTCGACGACGGTCGCCGACGCCCGCTTCGCCAAGCCGATCGACCGCGATCTTGTGCGCCGCCTGGCCGCTTCGCACGAGGCTCTTATCACGATCGAGGAAGGCTCTATCGGCGGGTTCGGTGCGCAGGTGTTCCAGGCGTTGTCCGAGGACGGCCTGCTCGATGGAACGCGTGGCGCATTCCGTTTTCGCAGCATGACGCTCCCAGATAGCTACATCGACCAAGACGGCTACGACAAGATGATCGCCAAGGCGGGGTTGGACGCTCCGTCAATCGTCGCGAAAGTCCTTGATGTGCTTGGTGAAACAGGGAACGCAGCGCGAGTTCAGATTGCCTGAAGGCTAGAGCGCTTCCCTTTCGAATGGAATGATTCGAACGACAAGAAATCGCTCAAAATCAAAAGCCGGAGCATGTTTCGCAAGAGCCGTCCAGCTTTTGAGAATCATGCTCTAGCCGCCGTCCCGCCGGGGCGGTAGCGGAGGCTCGCCGAGCGAGCCCAATCCTGTCTCCCGTCCGCCGTCGAACGCCGCCTGAGGCGGCCGCTCGCCAGTGTCGCTGTCGTCGTCATCAACCGGCGCGGGGCCTTTGGTCACCAGCAGGGGCGACGCCGGCGCGGCGGGCGGCGCGGCGATCTCATGTGGCGTCGGTTTGCAGATATGTCTCCCGCTGCGCCCATGCATGGCGAGATCGACATGGATATGGTTGTAGTGGAAAGGGTTTGAGCCTGGCGCCAGCACGGTGGAAAAATGCTGGCAGGAGCCCCCGTGCACATCCATGAGGAAGGCGCGGGTCTGCTCGTCTCCATGGGTCCAGTCGCGCACGATCGAAATCTGGCGTCCGTCGGCGAGCACGAATCCGCCGATGTCGAGCGCATTGCCGAAGGAGTGTTCCGAGAGCGGAGCACCCCGCTGATTGTTCATGCCCCGGCACGCATATGAGCCCATCGAGTTGATCTGGGTCACATTCTGACCAAAGCGCGCCTGAGCGGCGGGCTGCACGACATCGGCCAGCCATTGGTCCAGTTCCGCCACCATCGGGCAATCCAGCGTGGCTCTGGCGTTGAAGGAGACGGCTCCGCCCTGCAACGCCGTGACCTTGATCGGGCGCGTCAGGCCGCAAATGCCGGGGCCGTCCAGTTCGTCGGCGATCTGAACATACGCTGAGGGGCGCACGCGACGTTCCGCGATGCAGGCGTTCTCGGCCTGCGTCCGCCAGGCCGGACGCTGCGGCTTTGACGCAATGGAGCAGCCTGAAAGGGCGGCTGCCAGAGCAGCCAGCGGCAGCAGATAAAGGAGAGGCGATACGCGACGTGCCATTGGGCGTCCAGACGACGCCCGTCTCCAGAGACGGGCTCCGGTCGCGAGAATGCTTCCCGGCGGTTAACGCAGCGTCGATAATTTTAGTTAACGGGCTGAAATTTCGCGACCGTGGCTTTCGGGTTCTGGCGTTGGCCTTGATCGTCGTCAGCGTGACGTCGAAGCGGTTATTCAATCCGGGGCTTCGGATGCCTCTTTCGCGCCGAAGCGGCGGCGCGCCATCACCCGGTTGCGCACGGCGGAGCGTGCAACCTGCCGTTGGCGCGCGGCTTCTTCCTTCGGTTTAAGCAGCTCCCGATATTCATCGCGCTTTTCGTGGATCGACGCGATGACGAAGCCCATCGGGACGCCAATGTCCACGAGTACGGTTTCGGCCAGCTGCATGCTGGCCTCGATCGTTTCAGGGATCGCGTCGCTGGCTCCCGCCTCATAGAGCCTCGTTGCGTGCGCTGCGTCGCGCGCTCGGGCGACGATGACCATGTCGGCGCGGGCCTGATGCGCCACCCTCACGATTTCCTCCGCCGCGGCTGGATTTTGCACCGTGACCACAAGCGCCCGCGCCTGCGCCACGCCGCAGGCCAGAAGAAATTCGCGCCGCGCGGCGTTGCCCCAATAAATGTCGACGCCTTCGTCGCGTCTTGCAGCGACATTGTCCACGGTGTCGTCGATCGCCACGAAAGCAATTTCATGGCGCTTCAGCATGTCGCCGACCAGGGCGCCGACTCTTCCGTAGCCGACGACGACCACGCGACCGGCGGCGACGTCGCCCTCCGGCGTGAGGTAGGCGCGTTCGGCTTGCTGTTCCGCCAACGACTTCTCTTGCGCGAACTTCGCTCCGAGGCGGCCCAGAGCCGGGATGGCGAACATGGTCAGGGTCACCACAAGCATCGCGTCGGCGCCATGATCGCCAGGCAATACGCCCGCGCCAATCGCCGAGGTCAGCAGCACGAAAGCGAATTCGCCGCCCGGCGCGAGCAGTAGCGCCGCTTCGCATGCAACCGGCGGCGCAAGCTGAAACAGCCGCGCGAGCAGGAAAATCACGGCGGCCTTGACCGTGACCAGTCCGAAAGCGTGAAGCAGGATTGGTCCCGGATTGCCGAACACCAGCCCTATGTCCAGTCCCGCGCCGATCGACACAAAGAACAGACCCAGCAGCAAGCCCTTGAAGGGCTCGATCGTAACTTCTATTTCGCGGCGGAACTCCGTTTCGGCAAGCAACAGGCCGGCGACGAAGGCGCCTAGGCCCATGGAAAAACCGGCGGCCGCGCTGGCTACCCCCGAACCGACGACCACCAGCAGGCAGGCGGCCATGAACAATTCGGTCGATTGCGCTGCGGCGACGAGACGGAACATGGGCCTTAGCAATAGCCGCCCGATGATAAACAAGGCTCCCAGGCCAGCCAGCGCCGGCAGGAAGGTCCAGGCTATGGCGGCGCCCGTCAAGCCGGCCTTCGCATTAGCCAGAACCGAGACGAAGAACAGCAAAGGCGCGACCGTCAGATCCTGCATCAGCAGGACGGAAAAAGCGGCGCGGCCCGGGGCCTTGCCGAGCTGACGGGTCTCCGCGAGCACGGGCATGACAATCGCGGTGGACGACATGGCAAGCGCGGCGCCCATCAAGATCGCCGGCGCGAGTTTGAGCCCAAACCAGAAATAGCCGATCTCCGCCAGTATGGCGGTGGAGATCAGAACTTGCGCGAGGCCAAGTCCGAACACCAGCCGGCGCATGCGCACGAGGCGCTCCCACGACAGCTCCAGGCCGATCATGAAAAGCAGGAAGACGAGACCGAATTCGGCTATCCGCGAGACTCGGTGGACGTCTGAAATGGTTATCGCGACAAGGAAATCATATTTGTTCGCGAGGCGTCCCAGCCCAAACGGGCCGAGCGCCGCGCCCGCCAGCAAAAAGCCCAGCACAGGGCTTACGCGCAAACGATGAAACAGCGGGACGACCAGACTGGCGGTCGCGAGAAACAGCAGCGCCTCGCGATAGTCCCACCATTGAAATGATTCCGCCATTCCACATCCTTCCGCGAACGTCGGTTCGATTCGACGTTCCAGAATAAACGTGGCGTGCGGAGACAAGAAAAGCAAAGCCTTTAGGCGCCTGTATATAGGCGCCTAAATCAGCGTTTTGTCGTCTAGAGTGTCCGACACATGGAGAACGACGGAGACGAACCGTTCTTGTTTGCGGAAACTGCGTCGCTTATTCGGAAGCCGCGATCGCGGGGGAATGCGCCGCCTTGCCGGGAACCGCAGCCGCCGCTGGCGTACCAACTCGCTTCCAGGTCTCGCCACTGCACAAGATTCCCATCAGGCAGCCCTTAAGAGTCAGCTCGCCGTTGGACTTCACGGTAATGAAGCCGTCGTAGGTCTTGCCGTCATCGGCGTTATAGAGTTTGCCCTTCCATTCATTCGCGCTGATTTTCGTCGCGCCGCGTAGGATTACGGTGCCGATGGAGGACTGATCCTCGGCTCTAGCCGCGCCCACGACCTTGGCGCACAGCAGGCCGTCACAATCATAAAAGCTGAAGCGAACGCCGCCTTCGGGCCGAAGCCACAAGCCGTGCGGGTCATTGCCTTCACTGGCGCTGGCAGGATTGCCCAAGGCCAAGGCGCCCGCGAGAAGGGCGAGCGATGTAAATGCCGGCAAACGATGGGAAAGAACCATGGCGAGTACTCCCGATCAATGATGACTTAAAGGAGTGTCGACTGACATCTTGGCGAATCTTCGACGCCAAGGAGTTCATAAAGCGACAACCATGAATTCGATTATCGACCTCATCTATCCTCGATTAACGACTCATAAAGATCGAGGGTCGCATTGCACATGCTTTCAACAGAAAAGCGACTGGATACAAAATCGCGGGCCCGGTTCGTCAGCGCCTCGCGCTCTGACGCCTTGAGAGTCAATGCACTCAGTATGGCTGTCGCTAGCGCCTCGGGGTCATTGGGCGGCACGCGCCATCCGGTCGACAGATGCCGGGGCGCTTGCGGCGGGGCGAGGACAACTTCGCTGGCGGCTCCGATATCCGAAACGATCACGGGCGCGCCCATGGCCTGAGCTTCGACGGCGACGCGGCCAAAGGCTTCCGGCTCGGTCGAGGGAGCCACGATCGCGGTGGCCGCAAGATAGGCGGCGGGCATGTCGTCGCAAAAGCCGGGCGCGCGCACCCAGCCGGAAAGGCCATGGCTCTGTATTTGCTGGTCGATGTGCCGCTTGAACGCCTCGCTGCGGGCGTCGCCGACGAGAATGAAGCGTACATCCGTGGCGCCCTGCGCTATTATGCGTCTGGCGGCGTCGATCAAGATAAAATGTCCCTTGCGCGCTGTGAGTCTCGCCGGTAGCAACACTACCCGGTGATGTGGCTCGAGGCTCCATTCCGCGCGAAGACGCTCCACGCGCGCGGGTTCGACCGCGCTCGGCGAAAACTGTCGCAGATCGACCCCTCGCGGCACCACGGCAATCCGTCCGACCGCTTCCGGATGCAACTCGGCTATGCGCCGCCCGGTGAAATTTGAATTGGCGATGACGATGTCGCCGGCGGCCATGATCGCGTTGTAGCGCAGCTTCATTGGCGAAGCGCCTGAATAGGCGCTGTGATATGTGGTGATGAAGCGGGCCCCTGACTGTCGCGCGGCGTAATAGGCCACCCAAGCTGGCGCGCGTGAGCGGGCGTGTACAATGTCGACGCGTTCGTCGCGAAGTATGCGCGCGAGACGCACGGAGTTCAGCAGCATGGCGAGAGGGTTCTTGGTGGCGGCCGGAAACGGCAGCCAGACGCCCCCTTTGCTTTGCAATTCGCTAACCATGCGGCCGCCCCGCGAGGCGACAAGCGCGCGCGCTCCGGCCTGCGCGAGAGCCTGAGCCATGTCAATCGCGCTACGTTCGGCCCCCCCTGATTGCAAATCAGGGATAATTTGCATGACTGTGCGGCCAGCGATCCGGCGATCGGGCGGGGAAAATGCGGGGCTGTCTCGGTATATCAACATGGTGCGGAGCCATCATTGGCGGAAAAACCACTCGCTTCGGGCGAGCATTTGTCCCCGTTCACCCTTTAAAGACGCCGCCGGGCGCGTCGTCCAGTTAATCGGGATCCGCGCTATACTCCGCACTGGAATTGACGGCTTTTGCGTGGCGGTCTCATTCTCTTACGCGCCCTTTAACCAATTATGATCAATCGTCGCTCGTTCAAGCGGCCTGCTCCGCCAGGCCGGGCCTTCCTGTGAGGAACTCAAAGGAATGCAAAGGCTTTTCGGCGGCCGGCGCTTCCCGATAAATTTGTGAGACAGTCCTGATGGTCGAAGGCGACGTGCTGGATTTCATCGAGGTCGCCCGCCCCGGCGGCGGCCCGCCCTGGCGTATCGCCAGAAGATTGCGCGCGGCGCGGGACGTTGGACGAAACCTGCCGGGGGTGGTCTGGCTTGGCGGTTTCGCATCGGACATGCGTGGCTCCAAGGCCAGTTTTATCGACGCGCACATCGCGGCGGCTGGGCGCGCCTTTTTGCGATTCGATTATTCCGGCCACGGAGAGTCGGCCTTTAACACGCCGGGCGGAAGTTTCGAGGATGGAGCCATCGGCGACTGGCTTGAGCAAAGCCTCGCCGTGTTTGAAGCCTCGACGCAGGCGCCCCAGGTTGTCATAGGCACGTCGATGGGCGCCTGGATTGCGTTGTTACTGGCGCGTCGGCTCAAGGAAATCGGACGGGAAGACAGGCTGCGCGCGCTTCTGTTGCTCGCGCCAGCGGTCGATTTCACGGAGGCGCTGCTATGGAAGTCGCTACCCGAGGCCGCGCGGCGGGAGATCATGGAAAAGGGCGTTTACCATCGTCCCTCTTCCTATGCGTCGACGCCGCTGCCCATCACGCGCCGGCTGATCGAAGACGGCCGATCTCATCTGCTTCTGGGCAGCCCGGTTCACGTCCATGCGCCCGTGCATATAATTCAGGGCATGCACGATGAGGATGTTCCGTGGCGGCACGCTCTCGCTCTATCCGAACGTCTGGCGACCGACCCCGTGACCGTATCCCTCGTCGCCGATGGTGATCACAGGCTATCGCGCCCCCAAGATTTGTCGCGGCTCGCCGCGACGCTCTCAGGCCTTTGGTAAGCGCGGTAAGCTTATCGATTCAATCTTTGTTAGGCACACTAACTCGCTAACCATTTCCCGCAGCCTCACGTTAATAGCCGTTCGCGATGTTGACATTGTATTCGAGCAAAGGCGCGCATGAGGCGCGCTCGCTCGGATGGACTCTCCCGCGCCGCGGGCTGATGTCACGAAGCGATGGAATGACAAAAGATGCGCCTGTGTCTGGCTTTTTCCCTGGCGGCTCTCCTGACGATGACGGCGCGCGCGCCGGCTGCGGACTGGTACACGGGCGTGCAGGGCGATGCGTCCGCAAAACCTGCCGCGCCCACCGTCGCGATCGACATGGCGCTCGACGCGACAACGCAGAACGCGCTGGCGGGAGCCTTGATCGGCACAATCGCACCCTTCGCGCCACTTGAGGAAAGCGGCATGCGGCTTCGTGTTTCGGGCATCCTGGGCAAATATGATTACATCGCTTCCGAAGCCGGTCTCGGTCGCATCAACGGAACGCTTGAGCAGGGCTCGTTCATGGTCGGTTACGAATACGTAACCAAACAGGCGACCGTCGCGGGGTATATCGGCGGCGAAGTCTCGCACACCGGCATTACCCCCAATGATCCGAACAACACGGTTAAAGGAACCTATGCCGGGTTAAAGGTTGGCGCGGATCTTTATATTCGTCCCACCGAGGCGACGATGATCGCGGGCGTAGTCGCCTACTCCACAGTCAACAACGCCTATTACGGGCGCCTTAAATTTGGTTTGGCGGTGGTTAACCAAATTTATGTGGGCCCCGAGATCCTTGTGCTCGGCGACAACTTTTTCCATCAGTGGCGCGTTGGCGCACATGTGTCAGGCATCAAGCTTGGCATGGTGCAGCTTGGCGTCTCCGGCGGCTTCCTGAGCGACCAGGTGCGAGGAACTGGCGGCTACGGAATCCTTGAGACCAGGTTCTCATTTTGATACAGGGCCGGCTGCGTGACAGACGCCTATCTCAAGCTGGACCGGACTTTTCGCGCTCGCAGTGCTTGCAAATCACTATCTGGCATTGTTAACGCGACCTTTAAACCTCTCGCGTACATTTGGATTGTTGCGTAAAGAGGTCGTCGAATGTTCGGGTTGCGTGCGTTCATGTGGATCGCGACAGGAATTGTCGCCATTGCGCTGCTGACCCAACCGGTCAGCGTGCAGGCCCAGCTGTCGCTGAGCGTGACCATCATCGGCGTTCTGGTGCTGGTTTGGATATTCGCCCGAGGAAAACTCGCCCGGCAGGTTTTTCTGGCGCTCGCCAGCTTCAACATCATTCGCTACATCTACTGGCGCACCACTTACACGTTGCCGCCCACCTCAGACCCGGTAGGACTTACCCTCGGATCGATTCTGCTGGCCGCGGAACTTTATTGCGTCGTTATCCTGATCGTCAGCTTGATCGTCGGCGCGGATCCCGTCAAGCGCAAGCAGCAACCCCGGCGCCCCGATGAAGAGTTGCCTGTCGTCGATGTGTTCATCCCGACATATAATGAAGACGAGTATATTTTGGCCACGACGATCGCCGCCGCGCGTTCGATGGATTACCCCAAGGACAAGTTGAACGTATGGCTGCTCGACGACGGGGGCTCGGATCAGAAGTGCAACGACAAAGATCCGGTCAAGGCTGAAAGCGCGCGCCATCGGCGCGCCTCCCTGCAGGCCTTGTGCGCGCAAATGGGAGCGATCTACCAGACGCGCGCCCGCAATGAGCACGCAAAAGCCGGCAATATGAACAATGCGCTCGCTCACGCGAAGGGGGACATCGTTCTTGTGTTCGACGCGGATCACGCGCCTTTCCGCGCCTTTCTCCAAGAGACGGTCGGATTCTTCCTGGAGGACCCCAAGCTATTTCTGGTGCAAACGCCGCACGTCTTTCTCAACCCCGACCCGATTGAGAAAAATCTGCGCACCTTTCATCGAATGCCCTCCGAAAACGAGATGTTCTATTCGATCACGCAGCGCGGTCTCGATAAATGGGACGCCTCGTTCTTTTGTGGCTCGGCTGCTCTCCTGCGGCGCTCGGCGCTCTCGGAAACGGGCGGCTTTTCTGGCGTCACCATCACTGAGGACTGCGAAACCGCGTTCGAGTTGCATGCGCGAGGCTATCACAGCGTCTTTGTCGACAAGCCTTTGATCGCAGGTCTGCAGCCGGAGACCTTCGCCTCGTTCATCGGTCAGCGGGTGCGCTGGTGCCAGGGGATGCTTCAGATCATGATGCTGAAGAATCCGGCCTTCAAAAAGGGGCTGAAGCCGATCCAGAAGCTAGGCTACCTGTCGAGCATGACCTTCTGGTTCTTCCCGTTCCCGCGACTGATATTCATGCTGGCTCCGCTCAGCTACATTCTCTTCGACGTGAAGATATTCGTATCGAACGTCGACGAGGCGATCGCCTATACGCTGACCTACATGATCGTCAACGTAATGGTGCAAAACTATCTGTTTGGCGTAGTGCGCTGGCCCTGGGTGTCTGAACTTTACGAATATTGTCAGGGCGTGTTCCTGTCGAAAGCCATTGTTTCCGTCATCCTCAACCCACGCAAACCCACTTTCAATGTGACGGCCAAGGGCCTCACTCTGGACAATGATCATCTGTCTGAACTCGCGTGGCCCTTCTTTGCCATGTACGGGTTGTTGCTGACAGGATCGCTGGTGGCCGGATATCGTTATACGTTCGAGCCCGGCACCGGCAATTTGATGCTTATCGTGGGGCTGTGGAACACTTTCAATCTTATAATGGCGGGGGTAGGCCTAGGGGCCGTGTCCGAGCGCAAGCAACCGGACCGGCATCCTCGACTGACGATCAACCGCGCCGGGACGCTCGACGTAAAGGGCGAACGCGTCCGTTGCACTGTAGTGAACGTTTCGGCGGGTGGATGCGCGCTGCACCTTGAAGGCGATTTGCCGGCCTCCCTGCTCGAAGGCGAAAAGACGACGGCGCGCCTGATCGTGGATCCGATCGGCGACATGGCTGGCGACGCCTCGCTCCCACTCGTCTTCCTGCGCAGTCAGTTCGGTGAACAACGGCTATATGGTTGCGAATTCGAGACCATGCATCCGCATGAGTATTATGTGCTCGCCGACCTGATGTATGGCGATTCCGACGCCTTGCCGAAGTTTCTTGAAAGCCGTCGCAAGCATAAGAGCATCTGGACCGTCACCGGACAGTTCATCTGGTGGGGGCTCATCGAGCCCATTCGGGCGATCGCCTATCTCTTCAAGCGCGCCACCGCTCCTGTCCCGGCCGAAGAAACCGCGCCGGCGCCGGAAGCGTCCACCGTGTGGCTGCATCGTTTGGCGGCGCAGGCCGGCGACACGACGGCGCAACAAGCAACTGAGCCGAAGCAGGCCGCAGCAAGCGTGAAATCCGCATGAAGCACTTCTTCGCCAATCTTCGCATTTACGTCGCGGTCGCGGCCAGCGGAGCGCTGGCCGCTGGCGCGACTCCCGCTCACGCGCAAGCGATCTTCATGACGGCGCCCCCTGATGTTGCGAAGGTCCGCACGAAGGAGGCCGCCCCGAGCATTGCAGCGCCGTCATTCGCGCCATTCCCCTATGTCATCCCGCCTAGATCGCAATCTCAAGCCGTGGCGAAGCCTTCGGTTCCCGCACCGGTTCAGGCCGCCGCGCCTGCGTCATCGCCCGCTGCGACAGCTCCGGCGCCGTCAGTCGACCGCGCTACCCCGTCGGCTCCCGCGCCTGTTCAGTCCGTCGGCAGGGCGCCTGTCGCTGCGATGGAGAGCCAGTCCGTTAGCGCCGACGCCAACACAGGCGTGGTGCTGCGCCATCTGACCAACAACGTCCAGGGCTACCGGCTCGCGGGCGAAATTGGCGCCTCGGAATGGCCCATATATCTCACCGAAGCGCAGGTAAGGCGCAAGCTTCAGTTCCAGCTCGGCTATCTTGCCGCTGTCTCTGTCATGCCCGAAGCCTCGACGCTGACTCTGATGATCAACGATGAGGTCATTGGAGAGACGCCCATCAGGGCTGTTGGCAACGTCAAGACGGTCATTTTTGACATTCCGCCGAATCTGATGCGCCCGGGCTTCAACTCCGTGCGCATTTCGACGGATCAACGCCATCGCGTCGATTGCTCGCTTGACGCGACCTATGAGTTGTGGACGCAGATTGATCCAAGGGTGACAGGCCTGATCCTGAGTGACGCCGACGCGAGCATCGACAATCTCGCGGATCTCGGCGCGTTGTTGCCCGACGAGCAGGGAGCGCTGCCCATTCGCGCGGTTCTGCCGCACAAACCGCAACCCGCCAATGTCGCGCGCATGTTGCGAGCCGCACAGATGATTTCAATCGTCGGGCGCTTTGAGCAGCCGGTAATTGACACAGGTGCGCCCGCGGGAGGCCGCTATGGCGTAAATCTTTTAGTCGGCGTCGCGCATGAACTCATCGGCGAACTCGGCTTCGACGCCTTGGGGTTTGTCGATCGGCCACGCGCCGTCGTGCTGCCCGCGACTGCAACGCGCCGCACGACGATCGTCATCACGGGCGCAACGCCAGCGCAGGTGGACGATGCGCTGAAGTTGTTCATCGTCGCCAAGACTCCCAAGGGAGCGCCCGCCGGTCTGCGCGCGGCGGCAGCCTTCCCCGGCTATCGCCTCGAGGGCGGTCAGCGCGTGAAATTACGCGATCTCGGACTGGTGAGCGAAGAGTTCACCGGGCGCCTGTTTCGCGCGGCCTTCAATATCATCATGCCGTCGGACTTCTATCCCGCCGATTATGGTCGAGCAGCAGTGCGCGTCGCCGGCGGCTATGCGCCAGGCCTCACCACGCGCGCGCAGCTGGTGATGAAAGTCAATGACAGAACGGCTGTGAGCCTGAGCCTGCTCAAATCCTCGGGCGACGTGTTCAAGGACAATCCCTTGCCACTGCCGCTAGGCTTCTTGCGCCCCGGACTTAACCGTATCGAAATCGAAGCTCACGTGCCAACGAAGAGCGACGATAGCTGCGATCCCTTGTCGGCGATAAACGCGAGCAATCGATTCCTGTTCCTCGATCAGACTGAGATTGAAATTCCTCCCATCGCGCGAGTTGGGCGCATGCCCGATCTTGCTGTGACGGCGACGGGAGGCTTCCCCTATGCGGGATCCGCAAAACGGCCGAAGCTGTTCTTGCCGAGTTTCGATGAGAAATCCATCGGCGCCGCGCTGACGCTGGCGGCGCATCTCGGCATTGTCGCCGGGATGCCGGTGGATTTTGACGTTACCACTTTGACGCCAGCGAAGGGGCAGGGACCAACCTTGGCCGTCGCTCCGTTTGACTCGCTGGACCCGTCATTGCTCCAGAACATGGATATGCCTTCCAAGGAGTTACGCGAGGTCTGGAAGTCGCAGATCGGGGCGCCTCCAAGGAATCACGAAGAAGAGGTCTTGACGCTGCGCGAAAGCGCCGCCCGCAACCGTCTTGTTCTTCAGGCGAATTTTCCAATGGCCTGTCACGCGCCGCTCAGTCGCGATGCGAAGCGCGCCGCGCTTGGCCGCGTGCGTTTCGCCAATGTCGATTATAGCGCTGTGGCGAGCATTCTGCGCAAAGCGAGCGATTCGGAGGAGCCGAAGGAGGACGCCGCAACGGCCGTTCCCTCGCGCGATCTCTTCGAGGAGTGGGACGCCAAGATGCACAGCGACAATAGTTGGTCGAATGTCGTTCGCTCCTGGGCTGGGCACGCGGGCGAATGGGGCATATCGAAATTCACCGACGCCGGAAGCTGGGTGCGCAAGAACCTCGAGCAAAATGACACCGAGGAAAGGCTTGTGACTGCGGACGTGTTGCTTGCGGTTGGTCAAAACATCCTGGGAGATAATAGCGAGGACGTTTGGACCGTGGTCACTGGACCCAATGCGGACGCACTCGCGGACGCAGTGAGTTGTCTCGTCGATCCGCGCGTGTCGCGGCAGATCGCAGGGCGCTTGTCCATGCTCGATGTCGTGCAGGCGCGCATCAATGTCGTGCATGTCGAGAATGCGCGCTTTGTCGCCACCCAGCCTCTATCCGTTGGCAATGTTCGTCTCATAGCCGCAGGCTGGCTGTCGCTCCATGCTTTGATCTACGTCCTCGGCGCTCTTGGCGCCGCCCTCGCTCTGGCTGTGACGACCCGCCTGTTTGTCCGCAATGTAGGGAGGAAGTCGGATTGATGAGCGCGCGCCCATTCTTTCTGGCGGCCTTTCTAGTCGCTTTTGCGACCGGAGATCTGCGCGCCGAACCGCCGGCGCCGCAGGCCCCCGCGTCAGTCGCCGCGCCGCAGCCGGCCCCGCGCCTCGGACTTGACGCGCGCAGCATGCCATTGGGCGGTGCGCTCAGGGCGCCAGCGGCGTGGCAGGCCTACAAAGCACGTTTCGTCACTGATCAAGGCCGGGTTGTAGACACCGGGAACAACGAGATCAGCCACAGCGAGGGGCAGGGCTATGGCATGTTGATCGCCGTCGCCGCCGGCGATCGCGCGACATTCGACAGGATCTGGGGCTGGACGCGCGCAAATCTGATGGTGCGTGACGACGAATTGATTGCCTGGCGCTGGGAGCCGCGCAAGCGGCCGGGCGTGGCTGACATGAACGACGCTTCGGATGGCGACATTCTTGTCGCTTGGGCACTCGCCGAGGCGGGAGAGCTTTGGGACGACATGTCCTATCGAACCTCAGGACGACGCATCGCGGTCGAAGTGGCCCGCAAGCTCGTTCTTTTCAAGACCAAGCTTGGCGCGATTCTATTGCCCGCCGTGACCGGCTTTCATTCCGACGATCGTCCGGATGGGCCGGTCGTGAATTTGTCGTACTATGTGTTCCCTGCATTCGCCCGCCTCCCGATTGTCGCCCCCGAGGTGGATTGGGCCGGATTGACGCAGACCGGTCTCGACCTCCTCGACGCGACGCGAACGTCTCCGCAGGGGCTGCCGCCGGACTGGATGTCGCTGAAGGACTGGAAAGTCGCCCCCGCCCAAGGGTTCCCGCCCCAGTTTTCATACAATGCGGTGCGCATCCCGCTTTATCTTGCGTGGGCGGGAATAGGCGAACGCGAACAATACGCGCCTTTCATGGCGATGGTGACGCGCACGCGCGGCGCGATGTCCATCGTCGACGTCGTGACCGGGAAGGATGTTGGTTCTTTCGGAGAGTCGGGCATTGGCGCGATAGGCGCACTCACCGCATGCGCCTTTGAGGGCGCCAAAATTCCGGCTGCGATGTTCGCCAGCCATGCTGAAGAGAATTATTATCCCGCGACTCTGCACATGCTCGCGCTTGTCGCCACGCAGATGAGGTACACTACGTGTCTGCGCAACTGAAATTCATAAGCGGGCGCGCCCTGCTCATCATTCTCGCGACCGCGATGGTTATGGGGCAATCCATAACGCTCGCCGCGAACTCAGTCGGCGCACCGGACGCCCTAGGCAAGGGGAAGGCGCCCGGGGAAGTCGCGCACAGTGACGTGGCGCGCAAGGCTCCGATCGGGCAAGATCCGCCGGCTCCCGACGATTACGCGTTGCGTTACTACGCCTCTCTGAACCAGACGGCGCGGGTCAATCTGGAGATTTCCCGGTTGCAGCGCCTCTATCCAGGTTTCGAGCCACCGCCCGATCTCTACACGAGCCCGGCGGAAGGCGATGTCGACGAAGGTCCGCTGTGGTCGCTCTTCACGGCCAACAAGATCGACGAACTGCGCAAGATGATCGCCGCGCTGCAGAAAGAGAACGCAGGGTGGAAACCTTCCGGGGATCTGACGCAGAAGATCCGTCGCAAGGAAACGCGTGCGCGCATCTCCGCACTCATGCAGGACGGCCGCTGGCAGGACCTTGTCGATTACACCAAGGCGGAGGGAGTGAGCGGCGCGGATCTCGACGTGGACGTGCAATGGATGGTCGCCGAGGCTCTTGCCCGCACAAAGCAAACCAATGAGGCGATCGCTCTCTTCAAGACGATCCTGGGAAGCAATACGGACCATCAGATTGTGCTCGCAACCATTCAAAAGGCAATGGGCGTGCTAAGGATGGCCGAAGTTGAAACGCTTCTTGCCGACATACCTCCTGCCGCCGATGGGAGCCTGCAGTACCAATCCCTCATGATCGACATTACGCGCGGACGCATGGCGGCCTATCTGCATGACGAGCGCGCCGAGGAAGTGCCGCCGGCCGACGCCGCCATGTTCGAAGCATATGCGCGAGACAGCCGCGAACCCAACCAGATCGGGCTTGTGGCCTGGTATGATTACAAGCGGCGTGACTTCCGCAATGCGCTGGAATGGTTCAAGGCCGCGATCGAGAACGGGGGCGACGCCATGATCGCTCACGGCCTCGCCCATACGTTGCGTGCGCTCGACAAGATGCGCGAGGCGGAAGAGGTAGCTTTTGCGTGGCGCGGACCGCTGGTGAACAACGGCATATTGTTCATAGACCTGCTGGAGCGCGATCTGACGCGCGAAGTGCCGCCCTACATCGAAGCGGACCGACTCGCACGCTATGCGCGCGCGACAATGGAGATGTCGTCCGGCGAAGGCGCGCAGGGACTTGCGTGGTACGCCTTCAACAGCTGTCAGTTCGATGTCGCCTTGTTCTGGTTCCAGCGCGCCAACGCATGGTTGCCAAAGGACGCGACCGTATATGGCTACGCGCTGACGCTGCGTCGGCTGAAGCAGGACAAGCCTTTCTACGAACTGGCCAATCGCTATGATGGTCTTGATGCGAAGCTGATCGAGTTGCTGTTTCCTGACGGCTATTATCATCCGCCCACTCCGTGCGACTCGAAGACCGCGGCGAAGCTTCATGGCCCAGCAATCAAGACAGTCGGCTATTTGTCGCCTGGACCGGCGATGATTCCGGGCGCGGCGCCAAACTATGACAAGAACGCCTACTCCTCGCCGATAACGGATCAGAAGAACTCTTCGACTCCTGTCGCTGGCGTTGAGGCCGACGCGGACGCCGCACGGCTGTCAAAGGTCATGCGCGACTTCAAGGGTAAATTCCCTGTTGCGGTCATTTCGGACAATCCGCTGCGCTTCCCTGCGCTGGCGCCGCTCGGGGGACGCATGGTTCCGCCTCTGCCCGGACATGACCCGTCCTTGCGAGCGGACCCGGCTCGCGGCGTAATGCCTCTGGTCGCGCGGCGCGTGCCCGGCGTGGGTCCGATGCCCTATGAGCGCTATGGCTTTAGTCTCTTGCCGGGCTGGAATGGCCAGGAAGCGGCGAGCTGGCCGCCTGCGTCGCAGCAGGTGGCGCCGAGCGGCACGCAATGGGCCAATCAGGAAGCGGATCCCGCGCGCACGGGGGCCTCCTCGTTGGACGCCAGACCGAATTATTACGGTCAGGTCGGCGCCGTTCCCGCCGGGGTTCAGCCTGTCCTGCCGCGCGCGTCAGCCGGGGGGGCGCAGCTGGCCCCGTCCACGCCTCCAGCCGCCGCCTATGGACAATATCCTCAACCTGTGAGTCGGTGACATGAAACTCCCGCCGCTCTTCTCCCTGTCCCTCGTTCTTGCTCTCTCCGCCTGCTCGGCCAGCCAGGGAGATCGCGGATATCTCGCGAGCGCCGATGGCATTTTGTCGGACGCAATTGTCGGCGGACCCCGCTCGAATTCGCCGCAACAGGCGGAAATCTCCTCCAAATTCATGCTGGTGCTGCCGGCGGAAGCGGGAGCCCCCAAACTGCTGACGGAAAAGCCCTACGCGGATGGTTGGCGTCAGAGCGTCTCCCTGGACAATGCGAAGGTCGCGGGCGACTGGAATGATCTCGCCATAGACATGCGCTTCGATGGCGGCGCGCGCGCTGGCGCGAAAATTCCGATGGGCCCCCCTTCTCAGGACGGAATAAAGAGGGAAATCCTCTCGCGCTTCCCCGGAACGCCGATGCACATCGTAGGGCGTTCGATGTCCAACGCGATTGGCCCCTTCGGGCTGGCTGTCGGCGCAGCGGGAAGCGTTCGCTGCGCTTTCGCCTGGCAGTGGGTTGACGATCTGCGCGGCTCGCGCTCCAGTGAGTTTGGCGGGCTGTTGCTGACCAGGGCGACGCCCGCCTCTATCCGAATGCGAATTTGCCGATCCGGCGTTACGGCGGATCAGCTCGCGGGCTGGATTGAACAGCTTACTCTCGCCGACATCAGCAACCTCGATCGGATCATCGCCGAATGGAAGCAGGGCGGAGAAAGCGCCCCGGCTCAGTCCGCGCCAGGCGTCGCGGCGCCGATCGTGGCGCCGGCTGCGTCGCCCGG
>Ga0182013_10001803_pt1 | contig 28866 bp, 21 predicted proteins | sample 612S2MmetaG_FD_120487 | JGI IMG/M metagenome (GOLD analysis project Ga0182013, IMG submission 120487) | Permafrost microbial communities from Stordalen Mire, Sweden - 612S2M metaG | ecosystem: Environmental > Terrestrial > Soil > Wetlands > Permafrost | place: Sweden: Stordalen | collected... | reverse complement strand
GCCGCATCGGCAGCCATGGGCGCAATAGCCGCGGTGGAACACTCTTCTACACAGACAAAGTCTTTGGTACAGGCGTCAGTAACTACGTAAGCCATTAAGAAATCGCTCCTTGCCCGCTGCGCAAGCCTTAGGCCTACGCGTTGCGGCTCTTCATTTGAGGCTATCGGGACGGGTCCGGCCGGCACCGTGACAGGAGTCACGCACGTCGCCTCATTCGCAAGTTTCAAACTCGAAATGGCCTGATTTTCCCGCGCGATTCCCAATCGGGAAACTCCACCAGTAAGGTTTGAACGCACGCAACAGGGCATTCCCGGACATCCATTCAGAAGACCCGCACACGCAACCCGGCGCTGACCACAAAGGAAGACATGGCCCCATACGTAAACTGCGGCCAGCACTGGTACTCCACATCCGCCGCGCGCACGTAGAGCCTCCGCCTCACCTTCAAGTCGACTCCGCCGCCCGCCGTCACCACAAGGAACCTGCCTCGCGCCAGGTCATACGGAAAGTTGAAATCGCCAAACCCAACCATGCCCTTGCCATAGGCCTGCAGATTGCCGAAGCTGTGGTGATAGCGCGGACCAACCGAGTAGGTCTCCGTGTGCACATTCGCTCGCTGGTTCAGCTCCACCCAGCGGCCCTCCAGTTCCACTCCTAGAGGGCTCTGCGCATCCAGATCCACAAAGCCCGTCACGCCTCCCATGGTGCGCACGCCGTATTGCAGGTAGATCCCCGAACCCGCCACTCCGGCTGAAACCCGCAGTCGGCCCGCATCTCCGTCTGGAACCGTCTGGCCGTGCGCCCCGGCAACCAGGCAAAGGCTCAATGCCAGCGTCACAGCCGCATTTGACCGCTCCCTTTGCCATCTCGTCATTTTTTTTGCTCTAGTTCGTGATGATCAACATCACGTTCTGGTAATGAACCATGTTGGTGGTGGTCCCCGTCGCGGTTACCTCGATCACGTACGTGCCCGGCGTCGCGCTGCCCATACTCATCCCGCCGCAGCCGGCCATCAGCAGGGTTGCCGCTGAGAGCAACATCGCCAGCAACACATTCCAGACTCCCGTGTGCCGCCTGCGAAATCTCCACAAGATTCCTCCGAACAGCAGGCTGAACGACAGCAGCGCCCCGGCCAGCGATCTCCTACGGCCGGGGCTCTGCCCGTTCATGGCCGATGCGCCTCCGCTCAGCGGATCATTGGTGTCAATCGTCAATTGATCCGAGGCGGTCCCGTTGGCGGCCAGCGCGACGCTGAGCGGCGAAAAGTGACAGGTGACCCCCGCCGGCAGCGACCCGCAACCCAGCCCAATGGAGTCAGCAAATCCGGCGCTCGACGTCAGCGTCACGATCACAGTCGCATTTTGTGTTGTCTTCAGCGTGATCGTCGGCTCCAGCGAGACACTGAAGCTCCCTGCCGTGCCCGCAATCTCAACCCCTTGCGACGTCGACGAGACGTCGATCGCGTCGCCGCCATAAACCGCGACCACGGAGTAATTGCCGTTGGGCAACGTCGGCGTAAAACTGGCCACGCCGCTGGCGTCGAGCGTAGACGTACCCAGGACTGTGCTACCGCTCGTGAACGTGACCGTACCAGCCGGCGCAGGACCTGATGCAGCAACAACCGTAGCCACCAGCACCGCCTGCGGACTCGCGCCTGTTGTCTTCGAAGTCGTCAGCTGGGTCGTCGTGGCAATGGGAGATACCGTTTGGCTGATCGGCGAGGAACTGCTCCCGGTGTTGACCGTGTCGCCCCCATAGCTTGCGGTCATCGTGTGCGTTCCCACGGTCAGCGCAGAAGTAGTGAACCTGGCCACAGCCGGACTGCCCGCCAGAGCCCCCGTTCCGATCGTTACGCCGCTATCGAGAAAATTTACCACCCCGCTTGCTGCTGTGTTTCCGCTCGCGCTAATCGTTGCTGTAAACGTCACCGGGCTTAAGTACGTCGAAGGATTCCCGGACGACGTGATCGCAATAGTCGTCGCCGTCTGCACAGTCTCGTTGAGGACCTGCGATGTGCTGCCCTCGATGCCTTTTGCCGCATCGCCTCCGTATGTCGCCGTGATCGGGTGAGCGCCCCCACTCAGTTTTGTCGTGTAGGCTGCCGTCGCGCTTCCATTCAACACCACGTTCTGCAGAATTGTGGTGCCGTCGATGAACGTGATACTTCCGTCCGGCGTCACGCCTCCCCCTCCCAACGCAGCCGCCGTCGCTGTCAGCGTGACGCTCTGTCCTGGCAAGGACGGGTTCGCGCTTGAGGCCACGCTTGTTGAAGTGCCTTCAAGCACGTCCTGCATCAGCGGTGGCCTGGGCTGTCCCAACCCGTTCGGGTCTGTCGAGCTCGAACTCGTGTGCCCCGGATCTCCGCTATACGATGCGGTGATCGGGTGTTTTCCCACCGCAAGCATCGCCGTCGAACTCACCGCCGTCGCGGTGGTTGCCGCTCCGCCCAGCGCCACGCCGGACGCAAGCGTGGTTGATCCGTCAAGGAAGGTCACCGTTCCCGTAAGGTTGCCCGCACTCGCTCCCGTCGTGACCGTCGCCGTCAAGGTCACGCCCTGGCCAAAGCCCGATGGATTCAGGCTTGACGCCACCGTTGTGGTTGTCGAATTGACGGCGGTTGCATCGCCCACCATTTCAATCGCAAGCGGCGAGTTCACCGTATCGCCCGCATTGCCGACGTTGATGATACCTGCCACGGGATTGCCCGCCACCATAGGCGCAAACACCACCCCTGCCGCGCAATCGCCGGCTACCGCAAGCGGTGGATTGCCGATCGTGCAGGTGGTCGTCGCCGCATCGAGCGCCGTGTTCGCTCCCGGGCTCATCGCGGTTATATCGAGCGCTGCATTCCCGTCGTTCTCAATCGTCTGGCTCATCGCCGCAGACTTGTCGAACTGCCGCACCGGAGTCGCAACCCCCAGCACAGCCACATTTCCCTCGACCTCCCTCACAACCATGTTGAGCGTATCGGCGACAAACAGATTGCCCTTCCCATCCAACGCCAGCCCTGTCGGCCCGTAAAACGTCGCGGCGTTCACCGTACCGCCCTGGTAGAGATTGCCAACGCCCGCCCCGATTGCTGTCGAGATACCCAGGCTCGCCGCATTCACCTTGCGAATCGCATTGTTTTGCGTGTCGGCAATCAATACATTCCCGGCTGCATCCACCACCACGCCCGACGGTCCCCACAATCCAGCCTGGCTGGCTGGCCCGCCGTCGCCCGAGTACGCCTGTGTGCCCGTTCCTGCCAGCGTCGCGATTGTGCTCGTCGCCGTGATCCCGCCGCCAACGGCCGCGACCTCGCGCAAGCGATTGTTCCCCATGTCCGGGATGTACATGTTTCCGGCGGCATCAAACGCAACGGCGTGGGGATAATTCAACTCCGCACCTGTCGCCAGCCCTCCATCGCCGGAGTAGCCTCCGTCCCCATTCATGTTGGTAAAGCCGTTCCCCGCCACCGTTGAAATAGTTCCGGTCGCGCCGCTCACCATCCTGATCCGGTGGTTCCCCGTATCGGCGATGAAGAGATTTCCCCCAGCGTCAAGAGTCACGCCCTGCGGCAGCCTCAACCGCGCCGCGTTGGCCGGCCCTCCGTCCCCCAAAGGACCGCTGTTGCCGCCGCCGGCCACCGCCGTAATCACCCCGGTCGCCGAGGCAATCATCCTGATCGCATTGTTGCCCGTGTCGGCAACGTACAGGTTCCCCGCGCCGTCGACTGCCACACTCGTAGGGTTGTTTAGGGTCGCTGCAGAAGCCGGGCCCTGTTCGCCACTATCATGAGGCGCGCCGTTGCCGGCGATCGTCGCGATCACGCCGGGCGCGGAACAGGCAGTTCCCCGGATCGTTGCCGTCGCCTTGCCGGCGCAAACCATGCGGATCCGGTTGTGTCCGCTGTCGGCGATGTACAGGTTCCCCGCGCCGTCCACCGCTACGCCTGCGGGCAGGCAGAGCTCCGCACTTGTCGCGGCATTCCCATCCCCAACCGAACCCAGGTAAGTGCCGTTTCCGGCCACAGTAAGCTCGTTGCCCGGAACCAGAACCCCCAGACTCCCCGTTCCCACGCCCCCCAGGAAAGTAACGCCTAAAACGCGCCCAGCGGCGTCCTCTAGTTCCACCGCGCCCATGCGCACTCCGGGAGCCGACGGACTAAACGCAACGTACTCCGTGCAGGTTTGTCCCAGGGCGTTGAATGTCGCTGTCCCGCAGGTCGAAGCACCAGCGCCATGGGCGAAATCCATCCCCGCCGCGCCCATCGTCAGCACTTCCACGCTGCTCACCGCGCCGGTCGCTGTCGCCGTCACCGTCACACCGCGGGCCGCGGAGGCGATTCCCACGGGCTGGCTCCCAAACTGCGCCTGCGCCGCCGCGGCCATCAGCAGCAGTCCCGACGCCAGCCACGCGTTCCTCTCTCCGCGCCGCGCGCACGAGTGTCTTGAAGACTCTCCGCTGGATGATGGTCGCTCCATTGCTGCGCGGGAATCAGGTTCCCGCCCATAGGCCACCGGCGGATTGGCAGGCATTTCGGCCAAACCTTCGTGATCGCTCACGGTCTTCACAGATCAGGCTAGCGGGCACCGCTCTGCCGTGAATGAAATCGGGAGAGGGATTTTTCCTCGCGGTCCTGTTCCGGGAATCTGCTCGGGGCGCGGGAATTTCTCTTTCGTTTCGCTGCGGTCGCCTTCTGCGAGCACCAGCCCGCCAATCCGTAGAACCTACGGCAGCACGTACGCGGGATTAATGGCCGCTTGCATCGCCGCGGCAAAGCTCTCCCACGTGCACGACTCGTCAGTTCCGCTGCATCCCGGCACAAAGATCTCCGCGGCGGCCGGCCGATTGGCCTTGGTCAGCGGTTGCAAGTGGCGCATCTGCTCAAGTGTTTGCGCCGTGTACTCCATGCGCACAAACGGCTTGCCGCCATCGGCCGGACGCCACACTTCAAACAGCAGCGCGCCGCCCGGAGGCGTATCGTCCGCGCGTCCATCTATGATCCAGTTGATGCCCAGCGAACCCGCCGCAGCAGCAATGTTCGAATCGTGGCCCGCGATGATCAACAGCCGGTCGCCCGGCTTCTGGAGCGCCCCGGCCACGGGCTTCCCCGTTACGTTCTGCTCCAGGCTCTTCTCAATCTTGTCCAGCATGTTTGCGGCGTTCATGCGTGCCACCGGCCGCGTCCGGTAGTTGTAATCCCAGCCCGCCGAACAGAGCTGCATCAGCGCGCGCAGCGCCGCCCCGTCTACGCAGCCCCAACCCACATCGGCGTCAGGCATGCCCGTGGTGTATTCGAGCAGAAAATTCTCTGCAAACGTTGCAGCGCTCGTCACCGGCCCGCTATAGGCCGACGAATAGGCGGTGCTTCCGCCAAATTTTGCGGGGATGTCGAAGATCGAGGTGCGTTTCGATGCGAGCGGGTCCACATGTCCGCATCCGGCCAGCACACGATCCATCGCTGCCAACTGCGGATGGAGGGCTCTAGTCAGCGAGTTCGGATCGCCGCCAATTCGCCCCGCTATCGCTGCAGCGGCCAGCGCCTCGTCCCCGGGATGCGGCCCGCCCACCATACGAAACAGCGGATCTACGGTTCCTTCCTTCTGCGCGTGAACCTCAACCGTGCATCCGGGGAACATGCCTTCGGCCAGTGCCTTCCCTGTTTCGATGGTGCGCTCATCAGTGTCGGCAATGATCGTCACATGCGCCGCATCGTCGCAGCCCGTGGCAGCGAACAGTCCCTGCCTCGCAAAGTTCGCGCGATCCCATATCCCAAAAAGCTTGATCGCCTGGTAGCCATGCGGCGTCAGGTAGCTCGGTGGCACATCCCACTTGGGCCACGGCGCGGCTGCAAACTTGTTAATCGAACTGCCCTCGGTAATCGGCGAGCGAGTGCCGTGCCGGCTCAACACCACCACAAACTGCAGGGTCGCATTTGACAGGCTCGGATTTGAGTTGCCGTCCTGGCCGGCGCTTTGAGCCGCAGCCGGATCTCTTGCATCCGCCGTGGCGTTCTGCCCGGTAACGGTAGCGCTTACGGTCAAGAGTCCCGCAAAACAGAGATGCAGCCGCAGCGCGGCACGGAGGTTCATTCGAATTCCTCGTCTTCTTCTTGGGGTCAAATCGGATGAATGCAAATGGTGCGCCCGGAGAGATTCGAACTCCCGACCTAACGCTCCGGAGGCGTTCGCTCTATCCAGCTGAGCTACGGGCGCGCTCTATAAGCATACCGCATTTGGGTATTCCGGACTTCCCAGGCCTGCCTGCAGCGTTCGGTCCCTAGCCTCAGTCCCGAGTCCCTCAGTCCCTTAGTCCCTTGTTCCCTTGTTCCCTGCTTTTACGCAGCTCTTCCATCACCGACTGGATCAGCTGCTTGGCTCCCTCCATGCCCGCCAGCACTGCCTGCAGATCCAGTGCCGGCTTCGATGGGTTGCGGCTCGAGGCACAATACACGCCGTGTTGCCCCACCATGATCAGCGAGTCGGTCAGCAGGTCAAGCGCCACCGCCAGCCGGCCCCGCTCCACGCCCATCATGAACTCGTGCCGTTCCAACTCGGTCCGCTTCTCGTTGAAGATATCCATCTCTCCAGCCTAAACGAAGCGCCGACTCGAATCGCCAATCCCTCAAAAAGTTCAAACCCCCAGATGCCGCATGTACTCGGCATCCAACCGGAGCTCTTCAATCGGCTCCATCTCGAACTGCTCCTGCTCCACAAAGTAGTACTTCAGTCCCGTGGCCGCGCGCATGATCGGCGCGTAATCTATCTTGCCTTTGCCCAGCACCGTCATCGTCTCTTTGCCATCGGCTCCCGGAATCATGTCCTTCACATGCATCAGCGGGAAGCGCTTCGGCGTCTTGCTCAGGTAGTCCACGGGATTATGTCCTGAAGCGAATACCCATCCAGCGTCCATCTCGAAGACCACCACCTTTGGATCGGTAAGCCGCAGCAGTTCGTCGTACACCAGCGTGCCGTCGATCACTGCAAACTCCGGCGTGTGGTTGTGAACGCCAAACGTCATCCCCGCAGCCTTCACCTTCTCGCCAATCCGGTTGAACTCGCCGGCAATCCAGTGCCAGTCGTCAAGCGTCGGCGGTCCCTTCTTCGCCGGGTCGCGGTGCATTCCTCCAGACGACGAACAGACGATGTACTCAAGTCCCAGCGTCTGCCCGTACTCGATCCACTTGTCCAGCTCGGTCTCGAGGACGTTCAGCGCATGGTGCGTGCTCACGCAGCGCAGCCCGGCATTGTCCATCGCCTTGCGAAAATCCTTCGCCGTGCGGTCGTAGTAGCCCGCCGCCTCAACCACCGTGTAGCCATCCGCATGCACCTTGGCCAGCGTCCCTTCAAAATCGGTGGGCAGCTGGTCGCGCACCGAATAGAGCTGCAGCCCCAGCGGCTTCTTCATCGGTTTGGCCGCCAACCGTGCGGCGCCGGTCATTGCCACGGCCGCAGCTGCGCCCGTGGTCTTCAGGAATGTTCTGCGCGAAGTATTACTCATCTGCTTCATCTCCCTTTTTGAACCTTTCTAAGCCCCGGCTTCTACGTCCTGATCGTCTTCGTCTGCGCGTCCCACCGGACTACACCGCCATGCAAGAACGACTGGTTCGCCATGTGGCAGCCAATGGCCGCGTTGTGTCCGAACAACTCGTCTTCCACCACGTGCTCCCGGGTCACAATCGCGTTGAAAAAGTTTCCCAGGTGCGCGGCTGTATCGTCATAGCCCTGCGGCAGCGTGAAGCTCTCCCCATCGCCCGGCGCAGGAAGCGTCTCAGGGTGCGCAGCCTTCCATTCTTCCTGCCCCTTCGCGCGCTGTGCAGCCGTCATTCCGCCCCATCCGTAGCCTTCAAACTTCGGCCGAACGTCCTGCGGCGTAAACGTCACCGTTTTGCCTGTCAGCACCATCGTGCCTGTCGATCCGTAGATCTTGATCCCCTCGTCGCCATCGCTGTTCGCCTGGTTACAGTGCAGGTGCAGGTGGATGTTGCCGTTCTCCGTCGGAAAGTCGTACACCGTCTTCAGCAGGTCAGGAAACTCGCGGCCGTCCTTGTAGTGATAAATTCCGCCGGTGGAGTAGGCCCGGCTGGCTGGCGTGTGGATCCCGGTAATTACCTGGATCCCGCTCAGCAGATGCACAAACAAATCTCCGCCCAGTCCCGATCCAAAATCCCTGAAGCAGCGCCAGCGGAAAAACTTCTTCGTGTCGAATGGTTGTTCCGGTGCGTCCACCAGGAACCCCTTCCAATCAATCGTCTCCGGGCTCGCGTCCGGCGGAATCGGGTAAACCCACGCGCCTCCCGGCGAGTTCCGGTTCCACTGCGCATCAATTTCGTGCACATCGCCCAGCCGGCCCGAGGCGTAAATCTCTCTGGCCTTTGCGTACAGGACCGAGCTCACCCGCTGGCTCCCCGCCTGAAATATTGCTTTGTGTGCCGCAACGCCCTCCACCATCGCGTATCCGTCTTCCACGCTGTGCGACATGGGTTTCTCGCAGTACACGTCCTTGCCCGCCGCAACCGAATCGAGAGTGATCCGCCGGTGATGATGATCCGAGGTGGCCACCAGAATCGCTTCCACGTCTTTGCGATCCAGCAGCCTCCGGTAGTCGCCCGTGGTGTCAAAGTCCGCGCCGTAGGCCTCTTTTCCGGCCTGCAAGCGGGTCGAATACAAATCCGCCGACCCCACGCAAACCCCCGTCGACACGTTGCGCGCCGAGCGCAGCAGGTCGCAGCCGCGAATCCCCGTGCCCACAATCGCAAATCGAATCTTGCGGCCGTCCGCAGCGGCCTGCGCTCCCAGTTCCGGCGGGTCCAGTAAAGTGGACTTCACTGCCGCACCCGCGACCGCCGCGCCCGCTCCCAAGCGCACAAAATCCCGCCTCGACATCCATGCTGTTTTCATAGCCGCTCCGTGGTGCGAACGCAATTCTCGCTTGTCGCACGATGCTATGTCCAATGCGCACCGACGAGTTCGGATTTCGCGCTTGTCGTCACCCCTGTTCAACGCCCTGCCGCCCAATCATGACAAAATGGACCAGACCCGTCATGACTGAAGAAAACATCGCTGTATCCGTGCCCACCGAAGAAGTCGCTCAAGAGCCCGCTCAAGAGCCGGTCACCGAGACCGTACGCGAACCAGAGCCCGAAGCCCCTCCAGCCCCCGAGCCCGAGCCTCCCAGCAAACCCATCGGCGATCCTCCGCCCGAACCGGCTCCAGTTAAGGAGCCGCCCGCAGAAGAAGAACCAACCGAATCCTTCGCCGACGCTCTTCGCGACTTCGAGCGCAGCCACTCGCATAAACCTGCGTCCGGCGCAAAGCAGTTGGAAGGCACCGTCGTCTCCCTCTCCGCCGACCAGGTCTTCCTCGACATCGGCTACAAGACCGAGGGCGTCCTGCCCCGCTCTGCCTTTGCCAACAACGCTGAGGGCGTCAAGCCCGGCGACAGCTTCCCTGTCTCCGTCACAGGCCGCAATGAGGAGCATTACTACGAGCTCTCCCGCTTCAAAGTCGCGCAGCCTCGCGACTGGACGGCCCTCGAAGAGGCCTTCAACCAGAAGCTTGCCATCGTCGGCACCGTCACTGCGGTCATCAAAGGCGGTCTCTCCGTCGATGTGGGCGTGCGCGCCTTCATGCCCGCAAGCCGCAGCGGAACCAAGGACGCAGTCGAGCTCGAAAAGCTCGTCGGCACTGAGATCACCTGCCGCATCACCAAGCTCGACACCACGGATGAAGACGTCGTCGTCGACCGCCGCGTCGTCCTTGAAGAACAGGCCCGCGCCGCCAGTGCAACGCGTCATGCCGCCATGGCTGTCGGTGACGTCCTCCCCGGCACCGTGCGCACGCTCATGCCCTACGGAGCCTTCGTCGATCTCGGTGGTATTGACGGTCTGCTCCACATCTCCGACATCGCCCACACCCGCATCGCCAAGCCTGAAGATGTGCTCTCCGTCGGTCAGGAGCTCCAGGTCCGCATTCTCAAAATCGATCCTGACACCAAGAAGATCTCCCTTGGCCTCAAGCAGCTCCAGGCTGAGCCCTGGGCCACCGCGCCTGACCGCCTGCAAGCCGGCCAGCGCGTCTCCGGCACCGTCACCCGCCTCATGGACTTCGGTGCATTTGTCGAGATCGAGCCCGGCGTTGAAGGTCTCATTCACATCTCCGAAATGTCCTGGGGCAAAAAGATTCGCCATCCCAGCGACGTCCTCAAGCAGGGCGACCGCGTCGATGCTGTCATCCTGTCCATCAAGCCTGAAGAACGCCGCATCGCGCTCGGCCTCAAGCAAACCCTCGCCGATCCCTGGGTCGATGCACAGCGTACCTTCGCCGTCGGCTCCCAGGTGGAAGGCCCTGTCACCAAGCTCATGAACTTCGGCGCCTTCGTTCAGATCGCCGAGGGCGTCGAAGGTCTCGTCCACATCAGCGAGATTGTCGCCGACCGCCGCCTGAACCATCCATCCGATGCTCTGCGCGCTGGCCAAGTCGTCAAAGCACAGGTCCTCGCCATCGATTCTGAAAAACGCCAGATCAAGCTCTCGATGAAGCAGCTCATCCCCTCTGACATTGATGAGTTCATTGCAGAACACAAAGTCGGCGACGAAGTTTCCGGCCGCGTAGTTGAGTTGTCAGGAAAAAAGATCGTAGCAGAGTTGGGCGAAGGCATCCGCGCAACAGGCAATGCAGCCGCTGCTCCCGTTGCGCAACCCGACACTCCAGCTGCCGCCACACCCGGAGCGCCCGACCTCTCAGCGCTCTCCTCCATGCTCAAGGATCGCTGGAAAGGCAACACGCAGGCCGCCTCGGCCGCACCCGAACCCCTGGCAGAAGGCCAGATCCGCCGCTTCAAAATCAAGAAGCTCGATGCGGAAGCAAAGAAAATCGAAGTGGAGCTGGCCTAGACCCAGCTCCGCTTTTCCTATATATAAATCCCATCGATATAGCACCACTTCCAGTCTTCTCCGCGCTCGGCTGACTGGATCAGCGGATGCCCTGTTTCATTAAAGTGCGCCCGCGCATGACGCCCCGGCGAAGAATCGCAGCAGCCCACATGCCCGCACTCCAGGCACATGCGCAGATGCAGCCACTTCTGGCCAAGTTTCATGCACTCTTCGCACCCCTTTGTCTGCGGTTTCACCTTCTTCAGGTGTTCCGCTACGTGACTGCATTTGGCAGTCGCCATGGTGGCCTCCTTGCGGGAAAATTTCCTGCTCAACCACCTAAGCATACTGCCCCTCCAGCCGGGCGCAACCTAAATCGCCTCGCTCGGTGACGCCCTCACTCCGTCCAGGCCTTAGCCCGCTCCACCGCGCGCTGCCACTGGCCGCGCCGCGCTTTTCGGTCAGCCGCGTCCATCTGCGGCTCGAAACGCGTATCGCCCTTCCGCTTGGCCCGCAACACCTCCGGGCCCGCCCAGAATCCCGTCGCCAAGCCCGCCAGATAGGCCGCGCCCAGCGCCGTTGTCTCCGTCACCTGCGGACGCACCACCGGCACGCCCAGCACGTCCGCCTGGAACTGCATCAGCAGATCGTTGACGCTCGCCCCGCCATCCACCCGCAGCGCCGCCAGCGGAGTTCCCGTCTCGCTGTGCACCGCCTCCAGAACGTCCGCCACCTGGAAGGCGATCGCCTCCAGTGCCGCGCGCGCAATGTGCCCCGGCCGGGTGTCGCGCCGCAATCCGATCAGCATGCCCGCCGCGTGCGCATCCCAGTGCGGAGCGCCCAGCCCCACAAACGCCGGCACAAACACCACGCCACCCGTATCCGGCACGCTCGCGGCCAGCGCCTCCACATCTCCAGACGATCCAATCAGCTTTAAATTGTCGCGTAGCCACTGCACCACGGCCCCGCCGATAAAGATGCTCCCCTCCAGCGCATACTCCCTGCGCCGTCCCGCACTTGCGGCCAGCGTCGTAATCAGCCTGTGACGCGAACGCACAAACTCCGTCCCCACATTCTGCAGCAGGAAGCACCCGGTCCCGTAGGTGTTCTTGGCTTCCCCGGCGCTCCAGCAAAGCTGCCCGAAAAGCGCCGCCTGCTGATCGCCCGCAATCCCCGCAATCGCAGCACCGCCCAGCCCCAGCGTTGTGGTCACTTCCCCCACCTTTTCGCTCGACCACGCCACCTCCGGCAGCATGCTCGCCGGAATCCCGAAGATCTTCAGCAGTTCCTCGTCCCACTCGCCCTTCACGATGTTGTAGAGCAGCGTCCGCGACGCATTGGTCACGTCCGTCACATGGCGCTTCCCGCTCGTCAGATGCCAGATGAGCCAGCTGTCGATGGTCCCAAACGCCAGCTCGCCCCGTTCCGCGCGCGCCCGAGCCCCTTCGACGTTGTCGAGAATCCAGGCCACCTTAGTTGCGGAGAAGTAGGGGTCCAGCACCAGCCCTGTCCTCGAAGACACACTTTCCCCAGCCCCACTCTCCTCCAAAGCCCCGCACCGCGAAGCGGTCCGCCGGTCCTGCCACACAATCGCCTTGTGAATCGGCTTGCCGGTCGCTCGTTCCCAAACCACCACCGTCTCGCGCTGGTTCGTAATGCCGATCGCCGCTACATCCCGCGGACGCGCCCCGATCTTGCCCAGCACCTCCACCGCGCACGAAAGCTGGCTGGTCAAGATCTCCGTGGGGTCGTGCTCCACCCACCCCGCCTGCGGGTAAAATTGCTCAAACTCGTGCTGTGCCGTGGCGGCAATCGTCCCCGCCTCCTCAAAGAGAATTGCGCGGGAACTCGTCGTTCCCTGGTCCAGCGCAAGTACGTATCCCATAGTCGTCCTTCACCTTTCGGCAACCAGTCAAACACGCCCGGAGGGTTTTGAGCAAGGATGCCTCCTCCACTAAGTTCAGTAAGTTCAAGCATTCATTGAAGATCCACGCTATCTGCTCCGCCGATTGCGCATAGAGGTACGATCGGCGCAAATCTTAATCGAATTCCCACGCGGATTCTCGTATCCTTAAAAGGGATCCCCCCACCTGGCTGGTGGCCAATCTGACGAAGGAGATTTCGAATGGCAGATACGACCAAGAAAGCCAAAGCACCCGCTAAACCACGCACGACCGCCGTGAAAAAGGAAAAAGTTGCCAAGAAGGCAGCCCCGTCGATGCCCCCACGCGAAGAGATTGAGAAGCTCGCTCGCGCCTATTGGGAGCAGCGCGGCTATCAGGACGGATTCGCCGAGCAGGACTGGCTCCGTGCTGAGCAGGAACTGCTCAAAATGGCCTCCTAGGCCGTCCAAAGCTGATCAATCACGTCTCGCACTTGACGGTTGAGTCCAGGGACAATTGGCCTTGCGCCTCAAAAGCTAACCAACACATGCGGCATGGGTTACACATCCGCTGCTGACGAAGCCTTTAGACCCGGCGGCCCAGGAAACGCGCCGTTGCCGGAACGCAGGTCGCGGACCAACGTGTGAACCACGCTTGCGCCCGTCACGGGCGCTAGTCTGCCCCTGCTTGCGCAGATCCGCACACTACTTGTTGGTCGCCGCATAATCAGGCACTTTTGGCGTAAACCTCTTCGCCACAAACTCCTGAAACAGGTTTCCCGCCGCGCTGCCCAGAGTTCCAAGCCCTGTTCCCTCAAGGGTCAGAGCCACTCCGTTCCGGCTGGCCGCCGGATAGTAAAGATTCGAGATGCCGCCGGCTGCCAGGCTGCCCAGAAACCCTGAGTAGGCAAACTGCGTGCGTCCGTTGTCGCCCTTGCACACCACCGCCCACGCAATGGCATGCCAGATCCGCGAGCGAGTCGTCCCCGTTCCCTTGTAGAAATAACGCGGATCCTGCTTGAACAGAGCGGGAAGAACGGCTCCGCCCAGAAGGTTGCCGATAAAGCCGTCGGCATAGTTCGCTCCATAGCGCTTGGCGTACCCCTGTGCGCCCTGCCCATAGCCACTCAAGGAGTTTTGGGCCTGCTCCATGCCTGCCACTGCGCCCGTCGATAGCCAGGTGAAGGGATCCACCGACCACCGCAGTGCCAGCATGTACTTCTCCCGCGTAGTCAGGGGTGGCGCATTCGGATCATAGGTCACGTAGAAGTTGGGAATCACGCCCAGCACGCGCTGGTGCACTTCTTCGTGGAACTCTTCTTGGGCGATGTCCGCCTGCGTCGCCGTCACATTCACCTCGGCAGTCGCAGTCGCCATCGGTAGCACGATGGTGTGCGCGTCGTAGCTCTCGCCCCAGCGCAAAACCCCCGAAACCGTCCGCGTGCTAAATCCCTTTGAAGACACAGCGAGTTCGAAATCCCCCGCAGGCACATTCACGAAGTTGAACGCACCGGAGCTGTCGGTCGTTTGCGTTCGCACCGTGCCTGAGTCCTTAAGCGTCAGCGTAACCAGGGCTCCCTCGTACTCCTCTCCATCCGCGCTGGCCACCGCGCCCAGAATGTTCGCCGGCAGATCTTCTCCGGCCGACTGAGGCGCCCGTGTCCCGCTTCCACCATCCACCGGGGAAACCGGTACCGCGCTCTGAGCAATGGCCACCGGTATCCAACCCAGCAGCGCAACGCAAAGAAACGCAATCCGGCATCGGATGGACACACCAGCCCATGCCCTGTTTCTGCATTGTGGATTTGTTTGCTCCCCGCTCAGACCCGGCCTCAATGCCGCAATAGAAGATATTCCTCAATGAGCGAGGATCTAATGCTGCTCTCGACTTAGACGGGCAAAGCAGGGCGACGGGTTATCTGGGTCCCGCGCCCACGCCAGGGCCTATCGACCTACTGAACCTCCCCGATAAACACTCCGTAGGGGCCCAGTTCGATCGCTCCGATCGTCCGGGGATCCGTCCCACCCGGACTTTTCAACAGTGTCTCCACCTTCTCTGGTGCAATGCCAACCCCACCGATCGCCAGATTCACCGTCTGCGGTTCGGCCGTAAAGTTCACGCTCACCACCACCTGGCCTGCTCCTGGCGCCTGCCGCATCCAGCTCAACACCTTGATGTTGTCGGTATCCAGCATGATGTTGGCCCCGCGCTCCATCGCCGGAACCGTCTTCTTCAACTGGATCAGGCTCTTGTACCAGGCCAGCAACGAGCGAGGATCGTTCGTTTGCGCGGCCACGTTGATCGTCTTTGCGCTTGGTGGCACCGGCAGCCACGGATCTCCCGTCGTGAATCCGGCCTTGTCGCTCGCATCCCACTGCATCGGCGTCCGTTCGCCGTCGCGGCCTTTCTCCTTCGGCCATCCCGTAACGCCGATGGGGTCTTTTACGTCCTGCTTGCGCTTCGGCGGCGTCGTCTTCATGCCGATCTCGTCTCCGTAGTAGAACAGTGCCGCTCCCCGGCTCGCGAACAGAATCGTCGACAACACCCGCTGAATCTCCTCATCGTGGACGCCGTCGCCATAGCGCATGTCCAGCCGCGGATTGTCGTGGTTGTCGAACAGCAACAGCGGAACGTGCGCGCTCAGGTGCGTCTCGGCGTCCACCAGCTTGGATCGAAACGTCGCCACGTCCAACTTGTTGATGAACGCCACCTGCGTATCCATCGGCAGGTGAAACTCCGGCTTGCCCGGTGGCCCGTACATCTTGGTCAGCTCTTCAATGTTGGGTAGGTAGGTCTCGCCTATCAGTACCCGCGTCCCTGGAAACGTCTCCAGGTTGAACTTGTCGGTCGCCGCACGCATCTCCTGCATCACTGGATGCAGTCCCGGCTGGTTGTCGGTCTTTGAGCCGTCCAGTTGCGGGTCGCCGTATGCGTTGATGATGACCTTGCCATCCTTGTCTCTCACCACGCCCTCATCGGCCAGGCTCGGATCCTCGTAGAGCGTCGTGATCGCGTCAAACCTGAAGCCGCCCACTCCGCGCTTCAACCAGAAGTGCGCCACATCCTCAAAGGCCGCGTGCACCTGCGGGTTGTGCCAATTCACGTCCGGCTGCTGAATGTAGAACTTGTGATAGTAGTACTGCCGCGTCTTCGCGTCCCACTCCCACGCTGAATGACCGAAAAGCGACTGCCAGTTGTTGGGAGGCACCGTCTTGCCGGTGGCACGATCGACCTTGCCGTCGTGCCACACATACCAGTCGCGATAAGGATTGTCCCTCGACGAACGCGACTCGAGAAACCACTCGTGCTGGTCTGACGTGTGGTTCATCACCATGTCCATCAGCACCCGTATGTGCCGCTTGCCCGCCTCCGCCACCAGCCGGTCAAAGTCAGCCAGGGTCCCGTACTGCGGATCGATGTTCTTGTAGTCGGAGATGTCGTAGCCGAAGTCCACTTGCGGCGAGGGATACACCGGCGTCAGCCAGATCGCATCCACACCCAGCTCCTTCAGGTAGTCCAGCCGCTCGGTAATTCCGTTCAGATCGCCGAGTCCGTCACCGTTCGTGTCTTGAAAGCTGCGCGGATAAATCTCGTAAATCACCGCGTTCTTCCACCAGTCCTTTACCTCAGCCTGGTTCCTCTTCTGCTCAGCTTGGCCTTTGTTGCCGGGCTTGGTTTTCACTGTCGGGGTCTGTCCTCCTGCGGTCGGTGCAGCGGTCGCAAAAACCAGGGCCATCAGCAGCGCAATAGTGCAATTCCAAATTCCTTTTCGGATCTTCGAGTCCATTGCTTTCACCTCGCACTTGCTCCGATGTTCATCTCAATCGGCAACAGCTCAACTCACACAAACTACCACGCTGGAGCGGCAGCCCGCCCCACTACTGCGGATTGCTTTCCTCTGGAACTTTGCCTCCTTCACCAGACCTTTGCGGCGAAGTCAGCTTCATCCGGTTAAACTCCACGCCGAAGTGCGGATTCTCCCGCGTTCCATTGATCTGGATCGGCACTTCGGTCCCCGCGCCGTCCTTCTCGAAGTACCGGTCCACGGGTTTCAGCAGCAATCCCTTCCAACCCCCCACCATCGCTGAAACTGTCGCCTGCATCTTGGCCTTCCCGCGAAAATCCAGCGCGCCGCCCTTCACTCCGTAAGTTCCTTTCAGGTCAATCACGGCTCCCGGCACCGTGTACTCCAGGGCCGGCAGCGTGATCAGGGCGTTCTTCATCAAGTAAGTCCCTTTCATCGTCGACAGCACCTCCGGCTGGCCGCTCTGCTTAGCTTCTTTGGGCCGTCCCTGCCCGCGCGCGCTCAACTCCAGGATGCGGGCCTGAATTTTGGCGCTCGTAAACTCCGCATCATCAAGCGTAAAGGCGCCATTCAGGGTTAGACGCTCCTCCACGGGAACCGGCCCCGGCGGAATCTCCAGCGCAACCTTCGTTGCCAGCGCTCCCGTCAGCAGAGGAGCCCCGCCGTGGCTTGCCAACCGCAGAAAATCCTCAATCCTTCCCCGGTCCACGTTCACCGTGAGCGCAATATCGTGACCGCCCGGCTTTACTCCACCTCTTCCGTCCGGCTCGGCCTTCACCCCCACAATCGGCCCTTTTACCCACATGTGAGAGCCCCCCAGTGTCGCCTCCACGGGATCCAGCCACGTATCTCCGTTGGTCGCATCCACGCGTGCATGGAACTTCGTCTCCAGCGGGAGCGCCGTACCAAAGTGCGTCAGCCTGAAGTCCGGCGTCTTCGTCTCACCGTCGACGATCAGATCGCGCAGCGTTCCCCGGTAGCTTCCCGTCGAGCTCAAAATTCCCGCTATGCCTTTGAACCCGCTCAGATCCGCATTCTCAAAGCGGTAGCTTCCTGCCAACGGGCTCTCGCCGGGGTCCGCCACCAGCCAGGGCCCCAGGCTCCCCTTCGTATGGATCGTCCCCACTGGCCGCGGATTGGTCAGTTCCGCCTCAAAGCCCATGGCTCCGCCACTCACAATGTCCGTCAGCTTCAGATGCGCGATCGCAAACTCCAGCGGCAGCTTGCCCGGCTTGCTCGTCTCCAGCGTCAAGTAAGCGCCCTCGCACTCCAGCGTCTCCACCTGGAAGTGCAGCAGGCTGGTTCCAGTCCCGCGCGCAGTCGAACCGGAATTCGCAACCTCCGCCGGCGAAGGTTGCTGTGTTTCATGCAGAAAGTGCGACCGTGGCGGCACATCCACTTCAAGCCCCTCCAGCCGCACCACAGGGATGCGAATCACCTGGCCCGGTTTGTAGTGGATCGGCGCATGAAACCGGAACTCCTTGAGCTCGATCAATGGCTTATCGGGTGCTATCTCCTCCGGTCCCGCCCCTTGACTCCCCGGTATTGCCACGCCCGCCACCTGCGCCGGAGGCCAGATCCTGAGCCCGTTGCCTTCCACCCACAGCCCGTCCCGCAGTGACAAGTGAAAGCTGTCCAGTTCCACCCGCGCATGAAAGTGCGCCGCCAGCCCCTCAACAATGTGCTCACGCAACATCGGCTCGGCACGGTACGCCAGCGTAATCACAACGCCGGCAAACACTGTCGCGCCTGTTAGCCCGCAGGCGACAGTCCACTTCAGAACCCGGTGCTTGCGCCAGAACCCTGCCAGTTTTCGCCTCCCACCATAGTCGGCTTGCTTACCATTGTCGCAGCAATCGTCACTGTCAATTGGATGCGCGATCCCGTGCCCGATTTCTTGAATGGACCCACAATGCCGTATCCTTCTTGGCACAGATGCAAGAGCTCAGAGAACACCTCGTAAAACTGCAGGCCGTAGAGTTGGACCGTGCTCGCGTCACTCAGGAAGCGCGTGCCTTGCCTGCCGAACTCGCGCAGGCCCACACCGCTCTTGCCGCCGGTCAGGCGCGGGCCGCCGAGGCCTCGCAAGCCCTCAGCACCGAGGAATCCCTGCGCACGCGACTCGACCGGGAAATTGCGACCCATCGCCAGAAGACTGCTCACTTCCGCGCCCAGCTTGACGCGGTCAAGACTCCCGAGCAGGCTGCCGCTATCGAGCACGAGATTCAATTTTCAACCACCGAAGCCGAACGCCTCGAAAACGAAGAGTTCGCAAGCCTCGAACGCACTGAGGCCCAGGAAGCCGTGCTCGCCCAGGCCCGCGCCCAGGTTGAAACGCTTGCCGGCGCCCTTGAGAAAACCCAGGCGCGCGTCGCCGCTCGACAAAAGGAGTTCGCGGCCCAGATTGACGCGCTCAATCTCCAGCGCGATGCCCTGCGTCCCCTCATTGAGCCGGAGTGGCTCACCCGCTTTGATCGCATCAACACCTCAAGAGGCTCGGGCCTGGCCCGCGTCGATAATCAGCAGTGCCTGGGCTGCCGCATGGGCGTCCGCCCCCAGATGTGGAACCAGCTACGCGAAGGCCAGTTGCTCACCTGCGATAGTTGCGGCCGCATTCTCTACTGGGATCCCGCCATGGCTCCCGCGCCCAAAGCGCCTCAGCCCGAGCCCATCCCCGGAGCCGGCCGCGCACCACGCAAGGCCCATCCCGCCGGAGCATAGAGCCGACCCTGAAGCAAGTCAACCTCGCCCTGCTAACCTTTTGGTAGCGAATACAGCGAATTAACGACGGTCCCCTGATCCCTGTATCTGAGGAGCCCCGAGTGAAGCGCATCTGCGTCGACATGGACGAAGTAATGGCCGACACGCTCGCCGAGCACCTGCGCCGCTACAACGAAGCCTTCGAAGAAGAAGTCACTCCTCACGATCTCGTCGGCAAAGGCCTCTGGGAGGTCACGCCAGCCGATCGCCAGGCGCAGCTCCGCGCCTTCCTTGACGCTGAAGACTTCTTTGAAGACCTTGCCCTCATGCCTGACTCTCAACAGGTCCTGAAAGATCTCTCGTCTCGCTTCGAAATCTTCATCGCCACCCAGGCCATGGTCGTCCCCAACTCCCTCGGACCCAAGTATCGCTGGCTGCAGCGCCACTTCCCCTTCATCCCGCCCACTCACTACGTCTTTTGCGGCAACAAGTCCATCCTCCGAGCCGACTTCCTCATCGACGACCAGCCCCGCAACCTCCAGCACTTTGAGGGCAAGGGCCTGCTCTACACCGCACCCCACAACCTCACCGTTACCGGCTATACGCGCATCGACAACTGGCAGCAGGTCGCCGAGTACTTCACCACCATCCAGGGTTAACTGCCCGGCTCGAATGTGCGATTAAGCTCATCACACTTCGTCACCTTCAACTAAAATCCGGTAGAAGATGAGCTTCCTCCGGCTCCGCACGATTTTCGCGCTCCTGCTACTACTCCTCTCGCCACCCTGGCAGAGGCGCGCGGAAGCCTATTCTCTGCTCACCCACGAGCAGCTCATCGACCTCACTTGGGATGACTCCGTCGTTCCCTTGCTTCTCTCCCGCTATCCCGGCCTGACCCCGGCCCAGCTCGATGAGGCCCGCGCTTACGCTTACGGCGGCTGTGTCATCCAGGACATCGGCTATTACCCCTTCGGCGACAGGAACTATTCCAACCTCACCCACTACGTGCGCACAGGCGACTTCGTTGTCAGCCTCTTCCGCAATGCCGAAAATGCAAATGAGCTTGCCTTTGCCATCGGCGCACTCTCCCACTACATCGGAGATACGGTCGGTCACCCTGGCGCCACCAACCTCGCCGTCCCCCTCTCGTTTCCAAAACTCCGCGCCAAATACGGCCCTTCAGTGAACTACGCCCAGGGCCGCCACCAGCACGTCCAAATCGAGTTCGCGTTCGATATCGATGAGATCTCTCATCACCGTACAGCCCCTCTGCAATATCTCCGCCACATCGGGCTTCAGGTTCCGGTTCGGCAACTCGCTGTCGCTTATTACCAGACTTACGGCGTTACAGAAGACTTTGCGGGCACGCACAAGCACCGCTTCAACGTCAGTGGATATCGATTTGCGGTTCGGTCCTTCATCCCTCGCATCGCCTACGCGCTCACGCTTCTTCATCGCAATCACGAGCCCGCTGAGGTCAGTAGCCCTGAGAGGGTTGAGCTGGATGCGCAATTCGCTCAGTTGGCGACTGAAAATAACTGGCAGGCTTACCGCCGGAAGGCTGGAATCGGAACCTATACCCTGGCCGGCTTCATCTTCATCGTCCCTAAAATTGGCGCTCTCAAATTGGTCGCGATCAAGGGCCCCACTCAGGCCACGGAGGTCGATTACCTCCACAGCGTCGTACTTTCCGCTACCGCTCTTCGCCAACACCTCGCCAGCTTCACTCCACCGGCCGATCTGCGTTCTACCAACGCGAATGCAATTTCCAGGGCGACTGTCATCCCGCTCCCTGCTGCCCAGCCGCTACATGCCAACTCCGCTGTAGACCAAATCGCGCATCAGCTCAGGGACCCACACCATCCACTGCCCAATCGCGACCTCGACACGGGATACGTTGTAAAACCTGGCGGTTATTTGCTCACTGACTCTACCTACGCCGACCTCCTGCACCGTCTCACCCGAACGCCCGATCAACCCATTCCTCCCGGCATCAAAGAGGACATTCAGATTTACTATGCTGACCCGGCGGCGCCTATCACCACCAAAAAAGATCCATCCGCATGGGCGCAGGTCCAGGCCGACCTCGTCACTCTCGCAGCCATGCCCACCACCACTGAACCCGTGCCTTATCCCACATACGGTGACGACCCGGACGGCCAACCGTAGTGTTTTCCGCCCCTTGCGCGGATTCTGCTCTGCTTAACCCTGCATTCGCACGCGTTTACCCAGAAATAGGTACCATGGAGTATGGCTGTTGCTCTCACAGCTTCGACCCAGCGTCTGAGCCGGCGCTTATTTCTCAAGGCAGGCCTCTCGGGCGTTGCCGGCCTCGCCCTCTATGCCGGCGAAATTGAACGCCACTGGATTGAGATCGCTCGCCACGAGGTCGCTTTGAGAGGCCTACCCGCCGACTTTGACGGCATGCGCATCGCGCAGATCAGTGACATCCACCTGGACGACTTCACTGAGCCCATCTTTCTCCGCCACGCCATCAAGCTCGTCAATCGCGAAAAACCCGACGCCGTCTTCATGACCGGCGATTTCGTCACCGCCATGATGGCTGAGAAGCGCATTCCGCGCTATTTTGACCGCGAAACCGCCAGCCAGTGCGCCGGCATCCTCACCGGACTCGAATGTAGGTCTCTTTACGCCGTCCTCGGCAATCATGACCATGGTGTCGGAGCTCACCTGGTCACCTCCGCACTTCAATCAAGCGGCATCACCGTTCTCCGCAACGCCTGCACGCCCATCGAGCGCGGCAGCAGCCGGTTCTGGATTGCCGGCGTCGAAGATCCGCTGGCCGGCCATCCAATGCCGGAGCTCGCCATTCCCGCCTCCATTCGCAATGTGCCCAACGAACCCGTCGTCCTCCTCTGCCATGGGCCGGATTTCGCCGATAACCTGCTGCGGGAGCCATGCGGTCAGGCTGTCGACTTCATGCTCAGCGGTCACAGCCACGGCGGACAGGTGCGACTGCCCTTCCTCGGCGCGCTGGTTCTGCCTCCCTTTGGTCGAAAGTATGTTGAGGGCTTCTTCAACTTCGGCCGATTGCAACTCTACGTCAACCGCGGTCTTGGCACCATCGGACTGCCCTTCCGCTTTGACTGCCCGCCTGAGATCTCCATCTTCACCCTCCGCACCCGCCCAACCGGCCCGGCCGTTTAACCAACAGCGGGGGCCCCATCCTTGCAGCGCCTTTGTTTTTGCCGCTATCGGGGTCCCCGGCGGACGATCTTTGTCCGCTGGGGTGATCTAGGGTGGGATCGCAGAGAACTTCCTCCGCGCTTTGTGTCAGGGCACGACTTCTGTCGTGCCGTAAAGGTTCCAAAACCAATGGGCTTTAGCCCCTGCGGAGCCGTCGCCCTCTTGAGCTCCGTCTGCCGCCTCCTGCCATTCGCTCGTTCATCTCGATCAATATCCCTGCGGAGGCGGTCCCTGGTGCAGGAACGCTTCGTATCCTGACCGAAATGCCTGCCGGTAATCCGCAAAAGCTGGCGGAGGCACCGGTGGATTGCGAAACTTCGGATGCGCCCTGAAGTCCGGCCTGCGCTCATCCTGCACATCGCGCCGCGCCGCTTCAAATCCATCGTGATAACCACGCTGGGCAACTTCGTCAACAGCCGCTGGCGGCGGCCCCGCGTATACAACTTCCCGTGGTGCGCAACCCGCCAAAGCCAGCGGCAATAGAAGCATGGCACCTGCAGTCCACTTTTTCATCGTCATCCCTCGCAAGTTTAGGTCAGTCGCCCCGCCGTCTTTCCCGCGCGACGCTTCCTCCCTTCAACACCGCTTCGCCAAAAGTGTTGCTCGCCGCCCTCAATTGACAACCCTCCCGCCGGAACCTATATTTTGCTGGCCAAGCGAACGGGGAAGCCACCAGACCTGAATCTGCTTGGGCCCTGCCGCCGGAGGCAACTTCCATGTCCCATTCCATCTCTCTTATCGCCGATCTCAGGCTCCGCCGCGCCCTCTTTGCGCCCTTCTTCTTCGCGCTTTCGCTCAGCCCGATCGCGCTCGCCGCGCAATCTGCCGGCTCCCTCGGCATCTTTGAGGGCCAGTCCGACGTTGGCAGCGTTGTTCCTCCCGGCACGCTGGCCTGTGCGCCGGCCTCCGCCGCCTGCACCCTCACCGCCGCCGGCATCAACCTCTGGTCCACCATGGACGGCTTTCACTTCGCGTGGAAGAAACTCTCCGGTGATTTCTCTCTCTCCGCCGATATCGATTTCCCCGATAAGTCAGGCGACCACAGCCCGCATCGCAAGGCCGTGCTCATGGTCCGCCAGTCGCTCGATGCCGACTCTGCCTATGTCGACGTCGCGCAGCACGGCTCCGGGATGACGGCACTCCAGTATCGCCGCGCCAAGGGCGCAAACACGCAGGACATCGAACTGAACATCGATCCGCCCCAGCGTGTCCGTCTCGAAAAACGGGCCGACGTCTTCACCATGTTCGTTTCCAATCATGGCGAGCCGCTTCACCAGGTCGGTGTATCCATCAGTCTCCATCTCGATGCGCCCCTGTACGTCGGCATCGGTCTCTCTTCGCATAATCCCGCACTCACTGAGAAAGCCACTTTTTCGAATATTGAGATCAAGCCGCTAGCGCCGCCCGCCACGCCTGCGCAAATGGTCCTCTACAGCACTGTCCAGGCCATTGGTGTCGAAGACAACTTCCGCCGCGCCATTGTCATCAACTCCCAGGCTGCTCACGCTCAGGCCCCCAACTGGTCCCGCGACGGCAAGACCATCGTCTTCAACCAGGACGGACATATGTACTCGGCTCCCGCAACCGGAGGCACGCCGCAACTGATTGACACGGGCTCCGCCACCAATTGTTCCGGAAGTCACGGCTTCTCGCCCGACGGCAAGTGGCTCGCCATCACCTGTGTCAACCCCGGCCATCCAGAACACCGCGTGTCCATCATTCCCGCAACCGGCGGTGAGCCGCGCATCCTGACTGAACAAACGGGCTGGTTTCACAGCTGGTCGCCCGACGGTAAAACCATCTTCTTCACGCGCGGTGGCCCGCAGCGCGGCTCCGGCAACATCTACTCCATCTCCGTGGACGGCGGACCTGAGACCGCCCTCACCACCGGCGCCGGCCTCAGTGACGATCCTGATTTCTCACCCGATGGAAAGTGGGTCTACTTCAACACCGATCGCTGGGGTGGCATGCAGATTGGCCGCATGCATCCTGACGGCAGCCAGGTCGAACAGGTCACCTTCGACCAGTTCCGCAACTGGACCCCACATCCCTCGCCCGACGGCAAGATGATCGTCTTCATCTCCTACGCGCCCGACGTCACCACCCACGCCGCCAACAAAGACATCTCTCTCCGCATCCTCTCCACAACCGACAACAGCATCCGCACCCTCGTCAATCTCGTCGGTGGCGACGGTTCCATGAACGTCGCCAACTGGTCACCCGACTCCAAGAGCCTGGCCTTCGTCAGCTATCAGATGCTTCCGGCAGGGGACACCGGCTCAACCCAGTAGCAGTAACTCTTAGGTACGTTCGTCAGCAAATCCATCCGACGGCCGGTTGCAGCCGGTGCCGGCTTCGCTACAATCTCATCCACAGCTTCCCCTTCTCAGGGCCCCCATCCACAAGCCAGGTTTCGGAGGTTCAATGTCCAGGTTTCTCTTCACAATGATGCCGGTGAACGATCTTGGCCTACCCACGCGCATGCTGCCGATTGCTCGTGTGCTGGCCGATCGCGGTCACGAAATCGGCGTCTTCAATCCCGCGCCCGCGCCCATGGCCCTCATTGCCGAGGCGGGATTGAACCCTGTCCCCATGCCCGACCTTCCGTTGCCCGAACCCGGTTCTGACATGGCTCGCGCCAGCAAGGCTTACGACGTCGACGAAATGTTCGCCGCCATCTTCCCCAACGAAGATTTCGTGCGCGCCATGACCGCCCTGCACATCAAGCTGCTCCAGGACTTCGCTCCCGATGTCGTCGTCGACTCCTTCAATCTGCCCGCCTGCCTCGCAGCCCGCATCCTTAAAATCCCACTCGTCACCGTCAACCAGGGAAACTTCCATCCGGCAAGCGATGGCTTCAAATGGTGGCAAAGGCCGCGGCCCACCGCGCTGCGCAGCGCCGTCGCCGTCGTCAATCGCGTTGCTGGCGAGCATGGCGCTGGCCCCTTTGCCCGCTGCGTTGATCTCATGGCCGGTGATCTCTCCCTGATCGTGGGCACTCCAGAGACCGACCCCGTCGCCGACTCCGCCACCCGTCACGTCGGTCCCATCACCTGGCAGCGCGGCAATGCTGAACTGCCCGCATGGGTCCAGGATCTCAGCCGCGACAAACCCCTCGTCTGGGTCTATGCCGGAAATCCTCGCTACAACGGGGAAGGAGCAGCGCTCAATCCCTTCGATTCCATCGTCGTCATCCGCGCCGCCATCGACGCGCTCGGCGGCCAGCCCTTCCATGTCGTGCTCACCATGGGTCACCAGGAACTGCCTCCCGAGTTCGGAACGCTGCCCGCCAACTTCCATCTCGCGGCCTACCTGCCCGGTCCTGCCATGGCAGCCCGCTGCGATCTCATGGTCCATCACGGCGGGCACAGTTCCGTCACCTCCGGATTAAGCGCCGGCACGCCCGCCGTTATCATCCCCACCGCCACCGAGCGCGAAAGCAATGCCCGGCGGATGGCTTCGCTCGGAGCTGCCCAGGTCGTCATGCCCACACCTGAACCGGATGGCAGCAAGCGCGTCGATGTGGAGGAGTTTCGCGCAGCAGTCAACAGGGTGCTCAGCGACAATCGCTTTCGCTCCGCCGCGCAAGGAGTTGCTCAATCGATGAAGAAATACGGTGGCGCACATCAAGCCGCCGACCGCATCGAGAAATTCACGCAAAGCAGAATTCTTCGCTAGAGAATTTCAGCCTTCTCCTCGCCGGCGCCCGGCTTCGCCCCCGGCATCGTGCGCAATCCCTGCGTGGTGTTCGAGGCGCGCATCGGCATCGCCTGCGGCGGCTGGTGCATCGTCACGATAATCACCCGCGCCGCGCGTTTTCCCGCGCACTGGTAGGAGTGCGGCGTCCCCGCATCAAAGTAAACCGCGTCGCCCGTGTCCAGAGTGCACTCCTTGTCCCCGTGCCGCAGCTCCAGCTCGCCCTCAAGAACGTACAAAAACTCAAACCCCGGATGCATGTGCGCCTTGGGCTCCGGCGTCCTTGCCAGCGGAACAAACTCCGCAAAGTACGGATCCATGTTCCGGTCGGGAACCATGTACCCCAGGCTCTCAAAAAAATACGTCGGCGGCTCAACCCCCGTCTGCGGCAGCCGCACCCGGTCCTTCTGCCGGTGAATCCTGAACATCGCACTAGGCTCGGTCTCGAAAAAGTGCGAAAGGTCTTTTGAAAACACCATCGCAATCCGGGCCAGGTTTCTGAGCGTCGGAACCACGCGCCCCGTCTCAAGCTGGGAGAGAAAACTCGCCGACAAGCCCGTGTGCTTGCCCAGTTCCACCAGCCCCATCGACTTCTTCAGCCGCAGCCGCCGGATCCGCTCTCCGATCCGCTTTTCCGCAATAAAACGTTCCGCGGTCTCCGGGTCTGCCTGCGTCTTTTGCGTCTCTTCGTTCGTCACTCCGGCGGGATTGGCCATATTCACTAGGATGCGCCCCGTAACAAATTATTGTCCAGATCAAAAATTTTTTACGTCCTGCTAAACCAACCGCCCCGGACGCGGCTATTGTATTCATCAGGAGGATCGCAAGATCGGCCCCCTCAATCCACCTCCCCTGCCGCCCCGCTATCTCCTGTCGGGCGCCTCAGGAATGTTGGGCTCGGCCCTCAGGGAATCCCTGGCCGCCCGTAACTGCTCTGTCCTCCAATTGGTACGCTCGGCTCCCACTCTGCCCGGTCAGCTCCAGTGGAACCCCGCCTCCGGCCCCTTCATTCCTCACGTTGAAGCCCTTGAAGGCCTCACAGCCGCCGTCCATCTCTCCGGCGTCAATCTTGCCGGTCACCGTTGGACCCCCGATTTCAAGCGCCAAATCCTCGATAGTCGCGTAGCCTCAACCCGGGTCCTCGCCACGGCCCTCGCCGCTCTCCGCCATCCGCCTCAAGCGCTCCTCGTTGCCTCCGCCACCGGTTTCTACGGCAATCGCGGCCAGGAGCTCCTCGACGAAACCTCCCACCCCGGTGAAGGATTTCTCGCCGATGCCTGCCGCCAATGGGAAGCCGCCGCCCAGCCTGCCATCGATGCCGGCATCCGCGTCATCCATCTGCGCTTCGGCGTCGTTCTCGGCCCCGGCCCCGGCACACTCGGCAAACTGCTCCCGTTGTTCCGCCTAGGTCTAGGCGCACAGCTCGGCTCAGGCGAGCAGTACATGAGCTGGATCTCGCTCCCTGACGCCCTCGCAGCCATCCACTTCCTCCTCGAATCCGACTCGCTTTCAGGCCCCTTCAACTTCTCGGCGCCCAACCCCGTCACCAATGCCCAGTTCACCCGCGCGCTAGCCGCCCAGCTCCACCGCCCCGCCTTCTTTTCCATCCCCGCCTCCGCTCTCCGCCTCGCCTTCGGGCCCATGGCTGACGAAGCCCTCTTGTCGAGCTGTCGCGCCTACCCCGCCCGCCTCGTCGCCGCCGGATTCCAGTTCAGCCACGCCACCATAGTCCACTCCCTGCCCGCCGTCCTCACGCCCGATCGCCTCTAGTCTGCTGACATCCTGCCGAAAACGCTTCGCCTGCAAATCCCGCATCGGCTACACTGGCTTCCTCTCTGCTTCCCCCTGTGAAAGCGCGAGGAGACCTTGGTGAGTATTCCGTTTCCATTTCGCCGCGCTCGCCGTGCGTCCCTGCTCTTCGCTGTGCTTCTCCTCCCGCTTGCGCACTCCCAGACCCAGCGCGGCCTTGAGCCCGAGCAGCCGCAGCCGGGCGCCGGCGGCGAGCTCGGCAGCTTCTATGCGCTCGTCATTGGCATTAACGACTATCACGCGCCTCTGCCTCCGCTTAAGTCCGCCGTCAATGATGCCAGGGCCGTTGGCAAGGTCCTCGAGGAGCATTACGGCTTTCATGTGCAGTACCTGCTCGATGCGCAGGCCACGCGCTTCAACATCCTCGATGCGCTTGGCAAGTACGAGAGCAGCCTGCAGCCAAACGACAACCTGGTGATCTACTACGCAGGCCACGGCTTTCTCGATCCAAACACCAAGCGTGCCTACTGGATGCCATACGACGCCAACTCAAAGCTCAGTCCCAACCGGATCATCTCCGATGATCTGATGAATGAAGTGAGCGATGCGCCGGCTCGACACGTGCTCGTCATCTCCGACAGTTGTTACTCAGGCGACCTTGCCAACACGCGCAGCCTGGGCGCCGGCCCTGAAGGCGGCACGTCGGCCGTCATCCTGCGGATGCTCGCCCGCAAATCGCGCAACCTGATGGCGAGCGGCGGCGAAGAGACAGTGTCGGATGCAGGCGCGGACGGCCACTCTGTCTTCGCAAGCGTGCTCTTGCGCGCGCTGGCTGAGAACCAGAGCCCGATGTATACCGCCAGCAGCCTCTTCTACGCTGACATCAAAGATTCAGTGGTGGGCAATTCCGAGCAGACGCCGGAATACGCCGTGATTCCAAACTCCACCCACAACGGAGGCGACTTCGT
>Ga0182013_10001802_pt1 | contig 28866 bp, 28 predicted proteins | sample 612S2MmetaG_FD_120487 | JGI IMG/M metagenome (GOLD analysis project Ga0182013, IMG submission 120487) | Permafrost microbial communities from Stordalen Mire, Sweden - 612S2M metaG | ecosystem: Environmental > Terrestrial > Soil > Wetlands > Permafrost | place: Sweden: Stordalen | collected... | reverse complement strand
CGCTTTCGACGACAGCGCAGGCCTCACCGGCGACGACGTCGCGCTCCAGTTCCGGCAGTTCGATGAACACCAGTTCGCCCAACTGTTGTTGCGCGTGATCGGTGATGCCGACGGTGACGATATCGCCGTCCAGTTTCAGCCACTCATGGTCCTTGGTAAAACGCGTGTCGGAGTTCTTGCCTGGCATTGGACTGCTCCTGTTCAGCGGATGTATCGATGGGCGACGAAGGGCATTGGGACGACGGTCGCGGGCAGCGGTTTGCCACGCACCATCAGCGAGAGTTTCGTTCCGTCGTCAGACAAATCGCGGCGGACGTACCCCATGGCCATGGGCCCGTTCAACGTCGGTCCGAAGCCGCCCGAGGTGATCTCCCCCACCATGTCCTGTCCGTCCGGCGTCAGGATGGCGGTGTGTTCGCGTGCCGGCGCGCGCCCGTCGGGCCGGATGCCGACACGGCGGCGCGCCGGACCGTTGTCCAGCTGATCGCGAATCGCGGGACCGCCGGCGAAATCCCACGCCAGCTTGCGGCGCTTGCCGATGGCCCAAACAAGGCCGGCTTCGACGGGAGAGGTGGTTTCGTCGATGTCGTTGCCATACAGGCAAAGCCCGGCCTCCAGACGCAACGAATCGCGCGCGCCAAGGCCGGCGGGGATCACCTCGGGTTCGCGGATCAGCCGGTCGGCCAACGTCACCGCCATGCCGCGCGGGACGGAAAGTTCGAACCCATCCTCCCCGGTATAGCCGGAGCGGGAGACGATGCAGGTGACATCCGCGACCTGCAGGCGAGCAACGCCCATGAACGGAAGCGACGTGGCACCAGGCGCGAGGCGGTCCATGACCGAAGCGGCTTTCGGGCCTTGCAGCGCCAGCAGCGCGCGATCTTCCATCACGCTGACTGGCGTGATCGTCCCGATGCGGGCGAAATCGACCGCCTTGCGGCTGGCGTTGACCACGATGAACAATCCCTCGGGACCGGTATTGGCGACCATCAGGTCGTCGATGATGCCACCGGTGTCGTTGGTCAGCAGCGTGTAGCGTTGCCGCCCAGGTTTGAGGCCGGCGATATCACCGCAGACCAGATGTTCCAGCGCGGCGGCCGTGCCGGTACCATGCAGCATCGCCTGTCCCATGTGGGAGACGTCGAACAAAGCGGCCTGCTCGCGGCAATACAGGTGCTCGGCCATGACGCCGCCTTTGCAGCGCGCCGCGAGGTCGCCTTTGAAATCGTATTGCACCGGCATCGAGTGGCCGGCGAAGGGCACCATCCGGGCGCCGTGGTGGCGGTGCCATTGTTCGAGCGGCGTGGTCAGCAGGGTTTCTGTCACTCAGGTCTCCGCGCAAGGTCGTACCATCGGCGAAATGCCGGCGGCGTGACCCCCCTCTGTCGCGGAACCTGAGAGATTCGGGACCTCATGTCCCTTACTCCGTCGGTGCGCCTGCACGCTGCTGCGTCAGACGGCTTTCCAGAGATCCCTGTTCCCCGCGCGGTCCCTGTTGCCTGAGCGTTTCCGGGGGCCGGTTGCGCCTTCGGCGGCGGGCACAAGCCCACTCTCTCCCGCGCCGGGTGGCTGGGACGGGGGCACCTTGGCGGAAAGCGGGCGGCGCTTCAAGGAAGGAATCGCGGAGTGGGTGGACGCCGGGGAATCTTGTTCGGTGTGAGGCCGGCCTGGGTATGTTTCGAATCGTTGAAACACTCAGCGGCCAGGTAGGCTGAACGCTTCACGCCTGACGCGGCGGAGCGCTGACCCCCGACGCACCTGACGAAACAGTTCCGGCCGATTTCGCGAGCCAATCGCAAAACACCTCGCTCGCGGGATTGATGGCGTCGCGGCGCGGAAGATAGGCGAAGTAGGCGCGCGCCGGCAGGCTCACCCCGGGAAACGGGGTCACCAGCCGTCCCGCCGCGAGATCGTCGGCGATCAGGGCAGTCGGACCGATGGCGACGCCCAGACCATCGATCGCGGCCTGAAGCGAGAGGTAGAAATGATCGAAGGTCAGCGTCGCCGCCGGCTGCAACCCGGCGCACCCGGCCGCCGTCAACCAATCATGCCACAGTCTGGGCATCGTACTGACATGGATCAGCGTATGGCGCGCCAGATCGCCGGCGGTTTCCAGAGGACGCCGCCGCGGCAGCATCGGACCGCACACCGGCAGGCGGCGTTCGTTCAACAGGCGGCGCGAGACGAAGCCATGAAACGTATCGGGCCCGCCGCGGATCACCACGTCGTACTCTTCCGCCAACGCATCGACCGGCTCGTTGGCGGTCGTCAGGCGAACTTCGATATCCGGATGCAGCTCGCGGAAAATCGTCAGGCGCGGCAGAAGCCAACGCAGGCTGAATGTCGCCAGGGCATTCACGCGCAACACGGCCGCCGTTGGGTCGCCCGAACGCTCCCCGTGCCGGCGCGCCGCCTCCGAAATACGTTCGAGCGCCGGACCGAACTCCGCGAGCAACGCGTCGCCCTGAGACGTCAACGCCACGCCCCGGTTCAGCCTGCGAAACAGCGCCGGTTGGCCGAGCCATTCCTCCAGCAAATGGATCTGCCGGCTGATCGCGCCATGCGTCACGCCGAGTTCGTCGGCGGCATCCTTGAAACTGCCGCGGCGCGCGGCGGCCTCGAACGCGCGAACGGCATTCATCGGCGGCAGTACCCCGCGGTTGGAAGGCGCGCGCGGCATGGCGTGAGTTTTCCTGACCCGAGAGCGCAGAATAAGTCGGTTGTGCGGAAGCCGCGAGAGGGACAGGTTCGGGTGACCGAGATTTTTTGTGTCGCGACAACGCGCCGGACACCAGGTGGAGGAAACCGCGGGTGAGCGATTTTGCTGCGTCAATACCCGCCCGCGTGAGGATGCCAGACACATCCCGCCGTCGGCGCACCCTGGCGATGGCGGGCCTGGCGCACGCGCTGCATGACGGATTCACCGACATGATCTACGTCCTGCTGCCGGTATGGCAGGCGCAGTTCGGGCTGAGCTACGAAGCTCTGGCGGCGCTACGCGGCCTTTATGTCGGCGCGCTGGCCGCGCTGCAGGTGCCGTCCGGCCACCTCGCGCGGCATTTGAACGCCCGGACCGTCCTGGTGCTTGGCACATTGTTGAGCGCGGGCGGTTATACGCTCGCGGGATTTTCCGGGGGCCTCGCGGGACTGTGCGCCTCCCTCGTCCTGGCCGGAGCGGGTGGCAGCACGCAGCACCCGCTCGCCTCCGCCGCGGTTTCCCGAGCCTATGGCGGCTCGGCGCGCGGCCCACTCGGTACCTATAACTTCGCCGGAGACGTCGGCAAAGCGACGCTGCCGCCCGCCGTCTCGCTGATATTGACGGCGACCGATTGGCGCGTGGCGCTTTGGCTGGTGGCCGGCGGGGGGGTCGTGGTGGCGATCTTGCTCCGCTGGCTGATGCCGCTGGTCCCCAACCCCTCGCACACCCCCGAGACGACCGTCGGAACGCGGCGAGGCGGCGCCGTCAAAGGCGGCTTCGGTTTGCTCCTGAGCATCGGCATTCTGGACAGCGCGACCCGCATGGCCTTTCTGCTGTTCCTGCCGTTCCTGCTCCAGGCGAAGGGCGCGTCGCTGCCGACAGTCGGTCTCGCTTTGTCGCTGGTGTTCATCGGAGGCGCGCTCGGCAAGGCCGCGTGCGGCTGGCTCGGCGCGCGCCTTGGCCTGTTGGCGACGGTGGTTTCGACCGAGGTTGGCACGGCGGCGGCGATCCTCGCGGTCCTCGCTTCGCCGCTCCCGCTGAGTCTCGCGTTGCTGCCCGTCCTCGGCGTGATGCTCAACGGCACATCGTCGGTGCTTTACGGTACGGTGCCGGAACTCGTGACCAGCAGGCGGATCGAGCGTGCCTTCGCGCTGTTCTACACTGGCACGCTAGGATCGAGCGCGTTGGCGCCCGTCCTCTATGGGTGGCTTGGCGACGCGGCCGGTCCGGTCTGGGCAGCGCGCGCGGCGGCCATGACCGCTCTTGGAGTCGTTCCGCTCATGCTCATACTGGCCCCTCGGTTGGCCTCCGCCGAGAGGTCGCCAGATGCCTGAACGTGGACGGCGGCTCTATTCGTAAATCGTCAGAGACCATGGCTCGTCCGGCGCGCGCGGCGGCTCGCACCACATCGGCACGCAATTCCGTGTCCGTCCCGTCATTTCCAGCTTCATCGCGGACCGCAGGGCACGGAACACGCCACCATGCGCGACAACCAGCACCGCGGGAGGCTGCTCCACCGCGCGGTTCAACCCGGCGACCGCGCGGCGGCGCAGTTGGGAGAAGCTTTCGCCGCCGTCCGGGGTGGTGTGGCCGGCGATCCAGGCCGGCAACCAATCGGCCACCGGCTGGCCCTCATGCACGCCCCAACTGACTTCTCGAAGGTCCGGCTCGATTGATATGTCCAGACCCAGAGCCTCCGCGACAATCTCGGCGGTGACACGGGCGCGGGACAACGGCGAAGCGACAATCGAGGTGATGCCTCGATCGCGCAGCCGCGTCGCCGCGTCCCTGGCCTGCATCAACCCGAGTTCGTTCAGCGGAATGTCGATATTGCCCTGCGACAACCCCTGCCTGTTCCAGTCCGTCTCCCCATGCCTCAAATACCAAAACGGGACCTGGGCTATGTCGGGTATCGTCACGAGGTCATCCATCGTTTCAGGCGAGGCCTTCCGCTTTCAGGGTTCGTTGCACAGCCGGCCGCGCCAGCATCCGCGCCAGATGCGCCGCGCAATTCGGCGGCAGAGCGATCCCCACGCGCCCAGCCCAGTACTCGACATAAAACAGCGCCGAGTCGGCGATGGAGAACGGACCGACCGCGTAATCCTTGCCCTCCAGCGCGGCGTTCAACGTGGCGAAACCTTTCTCGGCGATTTCCGTGCCGCGCGCTTTCACCGCCGGCTCGTCCGACGCGCTCGGGGAGAAATTCGGCGCGCGGAAAATCCGCGCGAACCCCTGCATGTGGATCGTCGCGACGCAGTAATCCATCAACTCCAATACGCGCGCCTGCAGATCGATGTTGTCCGGCAACAAATTGGCGTACGGATTGGTCCGCGCCAGCCAATACGCGATCGCCGGAAATTCCGTGCGCACGGTGCCTTCGTCATCCACCACGGTCGGGACTTTCGACTTCGGATTGACCGCGGTGAAATCCGGCTTGAAGTGCGCGCCCTCACGCAAATTCACCGCGACGCCTTCATACGGTTTGCCGATTTCCTCCAGCAGCACATGAATGCCGATCGAACACGCGCCAGGGGCATAGAACAGTTTCATCGTTTGACTCCTCCTTCAGTGAGCGTATTTGCGCCAGTCGCCGACCTCGGGCCGGTCGAGGCCTAAATTCTCCCGCAATGTCGCGCCCTTATAGTCCAGATGGTGCAAGCCGCGCCGTTGCAGTTCCGGGACAACGAGGCGGGAGAAATCCTCGTAAGAGCCAGGAACGTGGGAGGCGGCGACAACGAACCCATCGCAGGCACGATTGACGAACCATTCCTCCAGCCCGTCGGCGACATCTTTCGGACTGCCAACAAACCGCGGGTGATCGTGGAACGTGCCGCGACGCGTGATGTTAATGAAGTCGCGCGGCGAAGGCAGCCGATTGCCGAGCTCCCGCTTCATGCGGTCGCGCATGCCCTGGACGCCGGTCCAGCTGTCCATCTCTTCCTGGGTGAACGGCTTGTCGATCGGCTGTTTCGCGAAATCGAAATTCAAGACTTCCGACAGCAGCGACAGGCTGTCGATTTCCTTCGGCAGGCTGTCGATCAACGCGACCTTGTCCTCAGCCTCCGCGCGGGTCTCCGCGACGACCGGATACACGCCGGCGCAGACATGCACGCGTTCGGGATCCCTGCCCGTCTCGGCGACCTTGCCCTTGAACGCGGCGTAGTCGCGTTTCGCCTGCTCGATGGAATGATACGCCACGAATACGCACTCCGCCCACCGCGCCGCGAAACTCGTTCCCCGCCCCGACTGTCCCGCCTGAATGATCACCGGATGACCCTGCGCCGACCGAGGCACCGTGAACGGGCCGCGCGACTGGAAGTATTCGCCCTTATAGTCCAGCCGATGCACTTTCTCGGGATGCGCGAACAACCCGGTCTCGCGATCGGCGACGATCGCGCCGTCCTCCCACGCGTCCCAATGGCCCATGACGACTTCCATGAATTCGTCGGCGCGGTCGTAACGCTTGTCATGATCCTGGTGCGAGTTGTGGCCCATATTGTGCGCCTCGCCGTCGTTCATCGACGTGACGACGTTCCAGGCGGCACGGCCCTCGGTCATCAGGTCCAGAGTGGCGAACACGCGGGCGACATGAAACGGCTCGAAGTACGTCGTGCTGAACGTGGACCCAAGGCCGAGGCGAGACGTGGCCATGCCCATGACGGTCAGGATCGTGATCGGGTCCATCTTCACGCAGCGAATGCCGTTGGCGACCGTGTGCGCGTGATCGCCGCCGAATAAATCGGGCATCGCCAGACGGTCGTCGAAGAACCCGAGATGGAATTTGCCGGCTTCCAGCGCGCGCCCGACGCGGCGGTAATATTCGGCGCTGGTAAAGTCCTGGTCCGCGAGCGGATGCCGCCACGACCCCACGAAATTCGTGCAGTTCTGCGCCTGCAGGAACCCCACCAGAGTCATTTGCCGTGCCATGATTCCGGTCCCTTTTGTCGTCCTGGCCAAGTCTACAGGCCGGGTGACGGTTCGTGAAGCTTGGGCGGCGCCCAACAGTAAACGAGTCGCCTGACGAACCATCGTCTGTCGTCATCCCAGGGCTCGAGCCGCATGGGCATCAAGATAAGCGCGAGGCAGGGTCGAGATTCCCCCCGCCGTCTTGCTCGGGCTCGACCCGAGCATCGGTGGACGCGCGCCAGGGTTCGCAAATAGGCACGGTGCGGGATGCGAGCGATCCTCGGCTCGAGGCCGAGGATGACGGGGGTGGGGCGGTAACCCGACGCGATCATCGTTGGGCGTCGCCCAAGACAACTTGCCGGCCATGGTGACACCGGTGCAGCCTGCGATGTCCGCGGAGGAAACGGTTCGTTGCACAGGCGCTGGCTCATTCTGGGGGTGCTGTTCCTGGCGCGCACCGCGATGGGATTTCAATATCAGACGATCGGATCCATCGCGCCGTCGTTGATCCGCGATCTGCACATCGGATTTACCCAGATCGGCACACTGATCGGCCTGTATCACATCTCCGGCGTTTTCTTGTCGTTGCCGGGCGGGCTGATCATCCAACGTGTCGGCGACAAGAGGCTTTGCGCGGGAAGCCTCGCCGCGATGGCGGCGGGCGGCGCGCTGGTGGCGTGGTCGGACAGTTACGCGCTGGCGTTCGCCGGACGGCTGGTCAGCGGCATGGGCGGGATTTTGTTCAACCTGGTGCTGAGCAAAATGACCGCCGACTGGTTCGCGCGGCGAGAGATCGTGCTGGCGATGGCGGTCATTCTGTCCACCTGGCCGTTGGGGATCGCTCTGGGTTTGTTCTGCCAACCGCGCATCGCCGAGGCGTTCGGCTGGCGGCTGGTGCCGCTGCTGTCCGCTTCCTGTTGCGTTGTGTCGCTGTTGCTGGTCGCGGCGTTCTATCGCGTGCCGCCGCCGGAAACCGCGGATCACGCGCCCTCCGGGGTACCCGCACGTGGCCTCGGCCTTCCCCCTGGGCGAATCATCGCGCCGGTGATCGTGGCCGGCGTGATGTGGGGCGCGTTCAATTCGGGACTGGTCGGATATTTCAGCTTCGTGCCGGTGCTGCTCGCGGAACGAGGCGGCATGACGCTGGCGAATGCCGGCGCGATGACCAGCCTGGCGCTTTGGGTCGGTATGCTGTCGATCCCGTTCGGTGGCAGCATCGCGCAATGGATCGGCCGGCCCGGAGTGACGGTCGCGCTGTTTTCCGGTGCGGCCGCATTGGCCCTGGCCTCGATCGCGGGCGGAGCGCCACCGCTGTTGGCGTGCCTCGCGTTCGGCCTGGCGATCGGGCCGCCGCCGGGCGTGATCACGTCATTGCCCACACGTATCCTTTTGCCAGCCCAGCGCGCGGCGGGTTTCGGCGTGTTCTACACATGCCATTTCCTGTTGCAGGCCAGCGGCCCGGCGATCACCGGCTGGGTGCGCGATGTCGCGGGCAGCGCGGCGGCGGTGGATTTCGCGGCGGCGTTGTTCGTGGTGCCGCTGCCGTTGCTGCTGGTGTTCGGCTGGCTGTCGAGGCGCGCGGGCCGAGGCGATATCCGAAGCTCAGAAGCGCCATGATCGAACAGCGCCCTACGCCATAGCTCCCGCCACCCTTCAATTCAATGGCGTCGATCGCCCAGGGGACTGTTCGTGACGACCGGCTGCAAGTCGGTTTCGGCGAAGTCTTTGCCCTTAAAAAGCAACGGCAGATCACGGAGTTTCGCCAACGCATAGACGAATACATCGCCGAAGTTCAGTGCCGCGCGATGCCCACTGCCTTTTCCGAACGCCAGAAACGCCGCGAATGCCGCTTCCATGTCTTGCGTGGTCGGTGGGGTGATTTCGAATTGAGGTAGATCAAGCATATTCTCAACCATGATCACGCCCCGGATGCCACGACGCCCATGCACAACCATTTTGGCTTCCACGACTGAAACAGTGCTGATCAGGATCTTGTCAGATTCCTCGACGATCCCAGCGAATCTCTCGCGCTCGGGCTCGTCGAACACGATCGCCAGGATGGCTGAGGTATCGATCGCGATCAACGCGGCAAGCCGTGCTCATCCCATTCCAGCGGGTCGAACGCATCCTCACGATCCGGGATGCGATCCAACTGTGCCAGGATAGCTCGGAATCGCGCCTTTTTATCAGATGCCTCGCTCGTCGGTCGCGTCGCCAGCATCGCATCGACAGCCTTCTCCACGGCGGCGGTCTTGGTCAGGCCGGACGCCGCTGCCAGGCGCTCGATTTTCTCAACGACCTTTGGGTTAGCGATCTGGATTGGCATAACGACCTCGTCATGGTGAAATCACCATGATCAATATACATGATGCTGGCCTACCTTCAAGCCGGCCCGCGTCACCCCGTCCGCGGCAATCCGTCCAGATCCTTCCGCCCGTTCAACCCTGATCAGGCCGGCACAGGATCACGATCCTTCGCCGGCCGCGGCAGGCGGGCCAAACTTCGACATACGCCGGACCGCGTCTGACACTCTTCGCCGTGCCATTTTCCGCTACGGGCGAGCGGCCCGGCGATCACCGGATGGGCGCGAGATACCGCGGCAACGCGGCGGCGGCGTTGTTCGTGGTGCCGCTGCCGTTGCTACTGGTGTTCGGCTGGCTGGCGAGGCGGGCACGCGGCGACAAGACCAGCGCCAACCGCGCCTGACGCTTGCCGCGACGGGCTCAGCCCGCGTCGGGCTCGCGGAATTCCAGACCCGCGTAAAATTCCGCCAGCGGAACATCGACTCCAATCTCCGGCATCGCGAGCGAGTCACCCTCGGTCGCGGCAATGGCATGCCAGCGATCGCCATCGCGCTCCAGCACCAGAGCGCCAACGCCGCGCTGCTCGACGATGATATAACGTTTGATCGAGGCGGTCGCCTGATACTCGCGGACTTTCTCAATCCGATCGGTACGAGCACTGTCCTCGCTGATGACCTCAATGACCACGACGGGATCGTCGATGACGGTCGTACCACGTTTGATCGGCGCGCAGGTTACCAGGCAATCCGGGTATCGGGCCTTCCCCTGGACAATGATCTTCAAATTGGGCCCGCATGGCCGGCGGGGCTTTCCGGTCAGGCGCTGGTCCAGAGCGCGCCGCACGTTGAATGTGATCGCGTCGTGCTCGTAGGTGCCGCCGGTCATGGCCTGGGGCACGTGACCATCGAACTCGTAGCGCAGCTCTTGCCGCTCCTCCCACACCAGGAAGTCGGCCAAACTCATCTTTAGATGCGATACGGCGCCCATGCCAGTCTGTTAGCATGAAGTACCACCGTCCGGCATCGATTTCGCCCGTCATCGGCCGCGATCATCGCGGAAGGCCGTGCTCATGCTACTCAATTGCCTCGAACGCACCCGCGCGGTCTGGGGTCCTGTCCAACCGATCGAGGATGGCCACAGCCTGGGCCATGAAGCCAGCTCGCCCCAGCGTCTGGCCACCCTCTGACGTCGCCTTATCTGGCTTCTCGGCCGCAGCCGCCTGTTTCACATTCGCCATCGTTCACCCCGCCAACGGCAACCCCTCCAGATCCTCCGCCCGGTCCACCTTGATCAGCACGGCATAGCCCTTTTTCTCCGGATCGCGATCTTTCTCCGGCTGCACCAGCCGCCGCCACACTTCCTCGTACGCCGGCCCCGACTTCACGATCCGCGCCGTGCCGTAAAACCGCGCGATCCCGCCCTTCGGCAGCGTGCCATCCGCGCGCAACGACGGTTTTCGAAAGTACACCGTCACCTTCGTCCCGTCGGTCATGTTCTTCGCCGTCGAGCCCTTGCCACGCTCCCACAACGCCAGATGCTCATCGTCGTATACCATCGTGCCGCCGCGCGGCGTGATCTGCGCGTAGCCGTCCGGCAGAGCCGTCCCGACCAAAGTCACGTTATCGGGAAACGCCGTGTTGATGTGCTCGTGCAGCACAGCCGGAATTCGCGCCATTTGTTCTCTCCTTCTCGTTTCGTCAGCAAATCTTAGTTCGGCAGCAACGCCTGGGCACAAGCGTCCAGAATCGCGTCGGTGTCCAGCCCGTAGGCGCGATACAGGTCCGGGATGTCACCCGCCTGACCGAAATGATCGACACCCAAAGGCACCACCCGCTGCCCACGCACCGAGCCCAGCCAGGCATGGGTGGCGGGATGCCCGTCGAGCACGGTGACCAGGGCGGCACCCGGCGCCAGCGGAGCCAGAATCCGCTCGATATGCGACCGGGCCGCGCGATCCCCGCCCGGGCGATCCCCAAGCCGGCGCGCCCGCGCCGCGTCCAGCCAGCCCGCGTGCAGCCGGTCGGGCGAGGTGATCGCCAACAGGCCGGCACCGGGAACATCCTCGGCGATGGCGTCGAACGCTTCCATCACCTCGGTCGCGACCGGTCCCTGGTAGGCCAACGCGAGCCTCGCGCCATCGGCCGGTGCCACCACCCAATGCGCACCGGCGATGACCGCGGCCGGGTCCAGAGTCCGTTCCGGCTGGGCCAGGCCTCTGGTCGACAGCCGCAGCCACACCGCCGAGCCGTCGGGCTTTTGCATATGCTCCAACGCGTGGCGCAGCAGGATGGCGAGTTCATCGACATGCGCGGGCTCGAAACTCGCCAACCGATCCGCGGCCATGCCGATCAGTGGGGTGTTGACCGACTGATGCTGCCCGCCCTCCGGCGCCAGCGTCAGGCCGGATGGGGTCGAGACCAGCAGGAACCGCGCGTCCTGGTAACAGGCATAGAGCAACGCATCGAGGCCGCGGTTGACGAACGGATCGTAGACCGTGCCGATCGGCAGAATGCGCGCGCCGGTCATGGCCGGGGTCAGGCCGGCGGCGCCCAGAAGCAGGAACAGGTTTTGCTCGGCGATGCCCAGTTCGAGGTGCTGGCCCTGGGGAGACATGCCCCAACGTTGCGCGGAGGCCAGTTTGGAGTCGCGGAATACGTCGTTGCGGGTGTGCCGGTCGAAAATGCCGCGCCGGTTCACCCAGGGACCGAGATTGGTGGATACGGTGACATCCGGGCTGGTGGTCATGATGTGCGCCGCCAGTTCCTTCAACTCGCCCTGGCCGCGGCCGAGTTCCGCCAGGATGTCGCCGAAGCCGCCTTGCGTGGACATTTTGCGGCCGGCGGTTTTCGGCATCGGCAGCGTGGCCGGGACCGGAATGATCGGGGCGGACAGCGCGCGGCCCTCGTCCGTCAACTGCTTCGCGAACGGCGTTCCGGCGAGAAAATCGTCGAATTCCGCCTTCGAAAGATTCAAACCCTCGAACAGATCCCACTCATGACCGGGCCGGATGCCGAGATCGGAGCGGAACTGCTCCATCTGCTCCTTGGTCATCAGGCCGGCGTGATTGTCCTTGTGGCCGGCGAACGGCAGTCCCATGCCCTTGATCGTGTAGGCGATGAAGCAGGTCGGTTGGTCGCCAAGGGCATCGGCTTCCCGGAAATGTTCGATCAGGGTTTCGATGTCGTGACCGCCCAGATTGGTCATCAGCGCGCCGAGTTCGGCATCGTTCAGCGGGTCGATGATGGTGGCGCGCGCCCGCGACCGTCCCAGATCGGCCAGCAACACCTGACGCCACGCCGCGCCGCCCTGGAACGTCAGCGCGGAATACAGGCTGTTCGGGCAGTCATCGATCCAGCGCCGCAGGTCCTCCCCGCCTTCGCGGGTGAATGCCGCCTCCAGCGCGCGGCCGTATTTGATGGTGACGCAGTTCCAGCCCATGTCGCGGAACAGGCCCTCGATGCGGCCGAACAGGCGGTCGGGGACGACGCTGTCAAGGCTTTGACGGTTGTAATCGATGACCCACCAGACATCGCGGACGTCGTGTTTCCAGCCCTCCAGCAACGCCTCATAGATGTTGCCCTCGTCGAGTTCGGCGTCCCCGGCGATGGCGATATGGCGTCCGGGCGGCAGATCGCGGCGGCCAAGGTCGTGCAGGCGCACGTAGTCGGCCATGAGCGCGGAGAACGTGGTCATCGCCACGCCCAGGCCAACCGATCCGGTGGAGAAATCGACCTCGGGGCCGTCCTTGACCCGGCTGGGATACGGCTGGATGCCGCCGAACTGGCGCAATGTCTCCAGTTTCTCGCGCGTCTGGCGGCCGAGCAGATAGTTGATCGCGTGAAACACCGGCCCGGCGTGCGGTTTGACCGCGATCCGGTCCTGGGGACGCGCGATCTCCAGATACAACGCGGTCAGGATCGAGATGCTGGAGGCGCAGGACGCCTGATGCCCGCCCACCTTCAACCCGTCGCGATTGGGCCGGATATGGTTGGCGGTGTGGATCATCCATGACGACAGCCAGAGCAGCTTGCGCTCCAGTTGCTTCAGTACCCGGGCCCGGCTTTCTCCCGCCCCGTTCCTGGCGACGATGGTGGTGAGCGGCGCGTTCATCGACACTCCAGCCTGTTTGGACGGCCGGATTGTATTTCATCCGGCCAGGCGGCGCGAGTCGAACCGCCCGGCCCCGCCGCCGGGGATCGATTTTTACAAAACGTGTCCGTTTCGGGACGACGCAGTTGTGGAAAAATTCCGCGAGCCCCCTTACAAAGGCGGATGAAACATTACCACGGGTTTGGACATGTCGATCGTAGCGACGCTGCGACAGGAGATTGACGCGATCGCGGTTCGTCTGCACGACGTCCTGCCCGCTTATCTGACCTGGTTGAGCACGCCAGCGAAGCGGACGTTGGAGTATTTCTGCGCCCCGTTCCTCTTCGACGGTGGCCGCTTTCCCTGGTGGGGATTGGTGATCGCCCTGGGAATCGCCATCCTCGCGTTCGCACTCGACCGGAAGCGCGCCGATGGCGGCTGGCTGCGATATTGTTTCCCGCGTGAGATCTACCGAAACCCGTCCACCTGGATTGACCTGAAGATTGGATTTTTCAACTACGTCTTGTATGGCGGTGGCGTTCTGAACGTGACCTGGCGCCTCACGTCGGCCTGGTTCGCGTCCTGGATCACATTCCTGCTCACGGCGGGATTTGGGCCGAACAACCATCCGGTGAGTTGGGGACCCGCGTGGATCGTGGTGTTTACGCTGGTCATCTCCCTTGCCTCGGATTTCGGTTACTTTCTGTACCATTGGCTGTCACATGTGTTTCCGCCGATGTGGGCAATCCACAAGCTGCACCACTCCGCCGAGGTCATGACCCCGTTGACGGCAGCCCGGGTGCATATCCTGGAGATCCCACTGATGGGGCCGTTCATGGCGGCAACGACCGGCCTCGTGGTTGGCCCGTTGCTCTGGTTGCATGGCGGCGAAACCGGCGTCGCGACAATCTTCGGCCTCGATATCGCGGGCGTTTTGTTTTTCGCGTTGGGGCACAACCTGCACCACTCGCATATCTGGGTCTATTTTGGGCCGATCATTGGCCGGGTGATCGTCAGTCCGGCGCAACATCAGATCCATCACAGTTGCCTGCCGCGGCATATTGATAAGAATTTCGCGGAACATTGGGCGATCTGGGATACGTTGTTCGGGACGCTCTATCTGCCCAACGGACGTGAGACACTGAAACTGGGGCTGGCCGGCTACCAAACACAGATCCATCCTGGCGTGGTCGCGGCCAACGTTCGCCCGGTTTACGACTCCGTTGTCGCGACGATTTCCATGGGCCGGCGATGGGTCCGCTGGCTCGGGCGATTGGAACAGTCAGACGATCATCCCGACGCCAGGCTGATGACCGAATCATCGCCGGACGAGGTTCAGGGTTTCGCGCATCCACCAGGCCCTGGGCGCTGATATAATTCCATGCGGCCGCCCGAACTGCGATGCACGAGTTTGTAACGCGCGCGTGCCAACGCCGCGCGAATGTCCTGGTATGGACCAACCTGATCGGGTTCCGGAAAATCCCCAAGCAGCACGTAATCAACCGGAATACCGCTTGCAGCCTCATAACCCGGAATGTCGATCTGGCGCACGCGCGTGTCCCGCTGCCCCGGTTGCCACCCGAACAACAACCGTTGGGGATCCGTGCCAGGCCGGAAGCGCACCGGATAGACCGGCAATCGCGCGACGTAGCTGAACAGTACTGGCCGGTCATCTCGCAATTCAAACCGGCTGGTGAGGTGGAAGAGCGGATGGTACAGCAATTGCGCGGTGTTCGCCGGATCGAGCTTGAACTGCGTCAGAATCGGCGCGACCGTGCAGTGAGGACCGATCCAGGCGTCAGCTTCATTGAACTCCCGAACAGCGGGCGGCAATTCTCGCACCTGGACCCAGAACATCGCGCCCATCATGACGAGGCTTCCCGCTGTGGTTACGACGATGGCGACGGTTCTGACCAGGCGGCCGGCGGGAAGCACCGCGCAGGCGATCGCAAGCCCGATGTAGGGGAACGGCTCCGCCCGCCAGGAGTGAGTCCAACCGCCGCCGGCCTCATCGGGCATGATCAGCGCGAAACCCAGGAAGCTGATGGGTAGCATCCATATCGCCATCTGAAGCCGTCGCGCCGTCTGGCGGGGGGCGATCCATCGACCGATGCCGCCGCTCACCGCCAAACCGATCAACGTCAATTCGACGACAAGCGCGGCAAGTGCCGTCGACCGTCCGATTGGCGCGAACGGGTCACCTCGCAGAATCTCGGTAACCCGCGAAAGGGCGGAGATTCCGTAAGTGATGTGGCGATCGCCGGATCCGCCCAGAGCGAACAGGCCAAAGAGCACCGCGGCGGGCAAAAAGCTCGCCAGTACGGCGACCGGAAGGCAGAAGAGCGACCGCGTTCGCTCACCGGTCCGCGATTCAGACCAAACATCCGCGAGGGCCATCGCGCCGATTCCAACTATGGCCTCCAGCCATCCTGATGCCTGACACGCGAGTGTCGCGAACAGCAGCGCCGCGAGAGTAGCGCCATTCGCCATCGATGTCCGTTCGCGCAGGCGAAGATACGCCCAGATGCACAGAATGCAGCCAGTCACCGACAGACAATAATTGTACAGCCCCAGGAAAAACATGCGCTGTAGCGCGACAGGAAAAAAGAATAAGGCGATCCAACCCGCTTTGGGTGTCACGCGGCGCAGCAGAAGCCTCGCCGCGAGCGGTACCGACAGGAGACAGAGCATCTGGGTGATTTGTTCGCTGACCAGCGGTGGCAAGATCAGCATAAGCCCAGCCATGATGAGGTGGCCAAGGGCGTTGGGCGACGGGGAAAGATTTAGCTCGTACAGCCGGTTGAGCATGGGCCACGCCGGATCCCCGGCCCGTGTCATGAAGTATGCCATACTCAAATGAGCTGGGCCGTCGCTGGTCAGAATTGGCCCCGACACGACGACAATGGCGGCGAGCAAAACGAGCAACATCCAAAAGACGATCGTGTCGAACGCGATGCGTGACGTCGCGTGGGGCACCGGGACGATAGCACTCATCGGTGGTGTCGGGTTCGCATGGCGCCTACTCTACCCGGAAAATCTCGAAAGTGCTTTCGCGCGCGAATGGTACGAGGTCGGACGGCGGTGTGCCAACCGACGCTTCAGGTCGCTGTAACAACAGATCATCACGTGCCGGCGCGCCAGGCAGACGTATGGATTTAATTTCCGCGGCGGCTTCCATTATCCGGCGGTCCGAAAGCCTCCACACTTTTCCCGAGGTCAAAAGTCGAACTTCCGAAACGTCGCGGATATTATCCTGTTTTCCTTTCATACACATTATGAAGCTCGGAGCAAACGCAGGATATTCAGTCGTGGGCGATGGTCGGCCGTATCATGCGCCGACCTGATTCGTTGCAACTCCCACGACGACGATCGTTGGTAACGGCGGCAGCGCGAAAGCCGTGTTCCGCCGGCCGAGGGACAACACAGCGGGTCCGATTTGACCCCGACCGTTTCAGGTCTACACTCTCCGGGACGACCTCACGTCGCCAGTCCAGGAAACCAGGCGAAAGCGAACCAGGAAGCAGAGGATCCTCCCATGAAGTACAACCGAATATCGGCGGACTGCCATCTCGACATGCCATGGATGCCGCCCACGCTGTTTGTCGATGAATGCTCCCGCGAGTTCAAGGACCGCATGCCGTTTGTCGCCGACGGACCGGATGGGCCGCAATGGGTGACGAAGCAGGGCGCGAACTTCGGTCTTAAGAACGGGGTCGGGCCGAGCGGCGCGAAACTGGTGCCGGGTCAGAACAAGCGCGTCGACATCATGGCCGAGACCGGCCTGTTCGCGGACGGTGTCAAGGATATCCGCCGGGTCAGCGATCCGCATCTGCGCGCCAAGGACATGGACCGCGACGGCGTCGATGCCGAGGTGATCTTCGGCGTGCTCGGCACCGCCGGCAAGATGAACGACCTGCCGGCCGCGAACGAGGTTCTCAGGATTTACAACGACTGGCTGGTGGATTTCTGTAGCTATTATCCCGACCGCCATATCGGGCTCGGCTGCATTCCCTATGGTGACATCGAAGCCGCGGTCGCCGAAGTGCACCGTTGCGCGAAGATGGGCCTGAAGGGTGTCGAAGTCTCCTGCTCCTGGGACATGGAGCCGATGTGGCACCCGTTGTGGGAGCCTTTGTGGCAAGCGGTCAACGAAGTTCAGTTGCCGTTGCATTTTCATACATTCCCGACGACGGCGCCGCGAGCGCGGGAGATGACCTCGGGCCAGGTGCGGCGCGCGGCGATGTTCACCGGCGTGTCGGCGTTCCAGATGGGATTGATCCACATCCTGGCCGCCATGATGGGCGCCGGCGTGTTCGAGCGTTATCCGAACCTGCGCGTGTCGTTCGGCGAGAGCGGGATCGGCTGGATTCCTTACGCTCTGGATCGCATGGACTTCGAGTTCGAGGACCGGTTCCGCGACCTGATGAAGCTGAAGCCGTCCGAGTACTGGCAGCGCCAGTGCAAGGCGACGTTCCAGTATGACGTGATCGGGCCGAAGCTGATCGGGACGAACAACCTGATGACGGTCGATACGCTGATGTGGGGGTCGGATTATCCGCACACCGACGGGATCTGGCCGGAATCGACGAAGTATATCGAGGAGCAGTTCGTTGGGCTGTCTCGTGAGGACATCAACAAGATCACCTGCGAGAACGCGGCGAAGTTTTATAATCTGACGAACTGATCGCGTAACGAAGACCGCGTGATGGCCGGGGAAGTTCCCTGGCCATCCTGGGCGGCGATGCCCACGGCCCAGAGGAGAGCCGGCCGACCGCTCGGGTCAGGCCGCGACAGGAGCGCCGGGCGCCGGAAATTTCTTTCTCACCTTGATTGAGGCCGAGCGCTGGCGCGCCTCCCACAGATCGCGCTGCAACTGCATCCGCATCCAATGATCGGCCGTGCTCCAGCCGACCTTTTCCAACCGGATCGCCATGTCGGCCGATACCCCGCTGTGTCCATTCAACAGATCGGACAGAGCCTTGCGTGTCACGCCAAGAGCCTCAGCCGTCGCGGTCACGGTCAGAGCAAGGGGCCTGAGGCAGGCCTCCCGGATGACCTCGCCCGGGTGTGCCGGGTTGTGCATCTCCATCGTCGTCTCTCCCAGGGGCGGTCAGTGGTAATCCACCAGGTCAATATTGGTAGCGTCTTCGCCTTCGAACTCGAACACCAGCCGCCAATTGCCCGAAACCGTCACCGCCCATTGTCCCGTGCGGTCGCCTCGCAATGGATGGAGCCGCGTCCCCGGCAATTGGTTCATCTGGTCCGGACCCGCGGCGGCATTGAGGGCGGTTAGCAGCACGCGAAGCCAGGCGGCATGCTGTGCGTTGATCCCCCTCGTGCCGCCGGTGCGGAAGAACCGTTCCAATCCTTTGTGGCGTATCCGCTTGATCATCCGATGATAAGTGTAAGGTGACAGGTTACAAAAATCAATGTGATCTTGAATCTCAGTTGACGGGCGGCCCATTGATCGCTTCGGTCGGACGTCCCATGCTGGCGGCGCGCGGCGGCCGGGGTCCCTCCCGCCCGTTCGTGCTTGAAAGGAGGCGATCATGCGAGTCGATGGCGCGTGTCATTGCGGGAACGTCGCGTTCGAGGCGGAGGTCGATCCGGACACGGTGCGGATTTGTCACTGCACCGATTGCCAGGTCACCGGCGGTGCGCTGTTCCGCGCCAATATTCAGGCGGCGGGCGAAACGTTCCGGCTGACGCGGGGTGAGCCAAAATATTACATCAAGACGGCCGATAGCGGGAACAAACGGGCGCAGGCGTTTTGCGCTGAGTGCGGTACTGGGCTGTACTCGACAGCACCGGTCAATCCGACCAGCTACGTGTTGCGGGTCGGCCCGATCGCGCAACGGGCGATGCTGAAGCCGGCGCAGCAGATCTGGTGCCAGTCGGAATTGCCGTGGACGCCGAGGTTCGAGGGGGTGGAGAGACGGGAGAGGCAGTAGGACTGCAAATCCGCGGTTGTCGGTTCGGTTCCGGCCCGGACCTCCGATCGTTTCAATTACTTATGAGCGCGTGATGCATTTTTTCATGGCGCCTCAAGATTTCTTCAAGGTTCATCACCTTTCTGGCGTTTGGATTCCCAGCATTTTGACAATCGTGGTACGGTTCGGCCTGACGCTCTCCTGACTGATTTTATGCAGTTCGCCATGACGGCGATGGCGGCAGCGCAGTAGCACGATCCATGGATTTGTGGACACGATTTGGCTGCTAATCTCCGGTCTGGTGTGCCAGCGGACACTGTAACGGAATAGTTATATAAAATCCTTGACAAAGCCCTGAATCTGTGCGAGCATCATCGAACGAATGCTGATCCCGCATCGCCGATCGGCCAAAAGTCTGGACCTTATGGAGAGAGCCATGTCTGTTCACAGGGTAAGAAATCTCGACATGATTAGGTGGATGAGTGGTGGCCACGAGCCTCTCACCAAAAGACTGTCGGCAATCTCGAACTGGACTTACATATCCAAGATGATTCATGGACAAAAGGAAATCACCGACCATACGGCCAGAGAGATAGAACGTGTATTGAAGCTCCAACAGGGCTGGATGGATCGGGATAATCTAGGCTTGGTTCGGATGAGTAATCTTGATTATCAAATCCAAGCAGCCATGAAATTGGCGTCCGATGAAAGAAAGAGTGGACTGCTGAGATTTCTTAGCGACGTATGAGGCCGACGCCCCACTTCACCGGTGACCATCCTCTGCGCGGAGAGATATGATCATGTTTGGCTTTGGAGCGACGGCTCAAGATAAGCCCATCTTGGCAGAAGTCGAAAGTATGCTGGATGCGTTCGCTTATCTCGGAGTTGATACAAAGGCAGTAGGCAAAAGGCTGTTTTACGAAGCCAAAGATGACCTAAAGCGAAGAGGTGGTCCAAACATTGTGTACCATGAACGATTCGGTGACCGAGCGGTTGCGAATGATGATTTCATGATGCCACGTATTGCGGAAGGTCTGAGTCCGGAGGATGTCCGTCAATACTGGAATCGACCGCAACTCCTCATATTTTCCGAGCTAAAGGTGCGTGAGTTTGTGGTTTTCGTAACTTTCGCTACCGCTCGCGGACTTGGGACAGACTTAGTAGCCCTTACTCGTGAAAATCGCAAAACGATCCCTCAATATGGTAATCCAGCATCGTGGGACGAGAAGCATCCTGCTAATGAAGGGTACACTCGTGAGGACGCTGAGATTTTCAACGAGTTCGCTATGCGAGTAGGACTGTGGCAGGCGAGTACAGCTTTGCCCGAACAGAAGAGGTTGCTTGCTCCCTATACATCCTTCAACGCATTGGTGCGAGATTTCGTGAGGAAAGGGACGATATAACCTTCATCCTTCCAGTTTGCTGAATGAACTGTTACGATTTCCCGAGCCTCAGGCGGCATATTGAGTGACCGCGGAACGCGACACCTCACCCCGAAAATGCCGGCTGAGATCGGCTGCCGTGCGTAAATCGACCCGGCGCCCGCCCAACAGTTCGGAAAGCTCGGCCTCGATGGCCGCCAGGCCGAGCAACCCTGGCGCTGATCCCGGCACGAACTCCACCAGCAGATCGACGTCGCTGTCCGGCCGCGCGGTGCCTTTCAGCACGGAACCGAACAACGACAGCCGCCGTATCGCATGCCTCAGGCACAACGCGGCGAGAGCGTTCTGATCCTGAAACAAAATCGTGGACATGACCACTCCTCCTGCCTGCGCCTCAATCGAGCGAACCCAGGTGTGCCCGCGTCGTGTCAGACTTGCGCCGCCGCGTCACCAACCGGAACATCGAGCGGCGACCGTCAGTAATACCCCGTCCCCCCATTCACATGGATCGTCTGCCCGGTGATGAACCCGGCGTCGTCACTGACCAGGAACAAACATGTGGCCGCGATTTCATCCACCTTGCCTTGCCGCCCCAGTGGAATGCCGGCGGCGCTCGGCGGCCGGTTGCCATACCATTCCGGGTTCGCCCGCATCGTATCGATGCTGCCAGGCGACACCACATTCACCCGAATGTTCCGCGCGGCGAACTCCGACGCCAACCCCCGCGCGAATCCCACCAGACCCATCTTGGCGGCGGAGACATGCGCGCGGCCGCTGCCACCGACGAAAGCACCCTCGCCGGTGAAAAACAGGATGCGGCCATATTCGTTCTGAACCATCGCTTCGATCAGCGCCCGCGTCAGATACACCGCGCCGTCGAGCACGACTCCCCTGACCGCTTCCCAATCCGCCGACGTCAACTCGGTAAACGGTTTGTGCGGCCGGATCGCGGCGTTGTTGATCAGAATATCGACGCGGCCGAATTCCGACAACGCGCGCGCGGCCAATGCCTCGACCTGATCCTTGCTGGCGACATCGGCGACCACCGCGATGGCCTTGACCCCCAGTTCCCTGGCTTCGCGCGCCACCGCGTCCGCTTCGTCCTGGTTGGAGCGGGCGTTGACCACCACATGGGCGCCCTCCCCGGCCAGTTTCAGCACCGTCGCGCGGCCGATATTGCGTCCCGACCCGGTCACCAAAGCGACTTTGCCCTCAAGTTTGCCCATGTGATCACTCCCTCGGGCAACGCGGCCGTTCCCGCGTTCGCCGTCGGAGACCTTCGCGCGCCAGCCACGGCGCGACAAGATCGGGGCGAGGTTTTCGATTGACGCGCCGCTCAGCGCAGATGTAGACCCCTGCCCGGGCCACGCCCCCCCACCGGGGCGCTTATCTTCTGAAAGGGAGAGCCGGCATGAACGCAGTACCGACGCCAGAGTTGCGTCCCGCCAATCCGTGCTTTTCGTCCGGACCTTGCGCCAAACGTCCAGGCTTTACTCTCGAAGCACTGAGTGGCGCGCTGCTTGGCCGCAATCATCGCGCCGCGGAAACCAAAGCCAGAATCACCGAAGTCATCGACCGCTCGCGCGCTTTGCTCGGCATGCCGGCGGACTGGCGCCTGGGTGTCGTGCCCGCCTCGGACACCGGCGCGATGGAGATCGCGTTATGGTCGCTGTTGGGACCAAGGCCCGTGGATATCCTGACATTCGAAAGTTTCGGCGCTGGTTGGGCCACCGATATCCTTCGCCAACTGAAACTTCCCAACGCCCGCGTGCTGCAAGCCGAGTATGGCGCGTTGCCCGATCTCGCCGCCGTCGATCCGGCGCATGATTTCGTGTTCACCTGGAACGGCACGACGTCCGGCGTGCGCGTGCCGAACGCCGATTGGATTTCTCCGAACCGGGAGGGCCTGGCGATTTGCGACGCGACCTCCGCGGTGTTCGCGATGCCGGTTGCGTGGGAAAAACTCGATGTCGTGACATGGTCGTGGCAGAAAGTGCTCGGCGGTGAGGCGGCGCACGGCATGCTGGCGCTGTCGCCGCGGGCCGTCGCGCGACTGGAGTCGCACGAGCCGGCATGGCCGATGCCCAAAGTGTTTCGCCTGACCAGCAAAGGCAAACTCACCGAGGGCATTTTTCGAGGTGACACCATGAACACGCCCTCGATGCTGTGTGTCGAGGACGCGTTGGATGGCTTGCGGTGGGCGGAACGGATCGGCGGGCTGCCGGCGTTGTTCGCGCGATCCGAAGGCAATCTCAAAGCGATCGCGGATTTCGTCGAAGGCGGCGCGACGTTCGACTTCCTCGCGCGAGACCCCGCGACAAGATCGAACACGTCGATCTGCCTGAAGATCGTTTCGCCGTGGTTTTTATCGCTGGACGATGCCGGACGCGCGAGGGCCGCGAAGCGGATGGCCGCGCTGCTGGACGAACGCGGCATCGCACACGACATCGGCTCCTATCGCGACGCGCCTCCGGGCCTGCGCATCTGGGGTGGCGCGACGGTGGAAACCAGTGACGTCGCCGCGCTGATGCCGTGGTGCCAATGGGCCCACGACACCGTCTCGCGGGAGTGACGGTCGCACCGTCACGGCCCAGATCGACCGGGCCATCTCTCACCCCATCGTGTTGACACCGATGGCCCGATCAGGCCGGGCCATGACGAGAAAGGGATTCCCATGCCCAAGGTTCTCATCAGCGACAAACTGTCCCCCGCCGCGGTCGAGATCTTCCGCCGCCGCGGGATCGACGTCGATCTGAAAACCGGCCTCACGCCGGCCGAGCTACGCGCGACCATTCCGGCCTATGACGGGCTGGCGATCCGTTCCGCGACCAAGGTGACGAAGGAACTGCTCGACGCCGCGACCAACCTCAAGGTGGTGGGACGCGCCGGGATCGGTGTCGATAATGTCGACATTCGTTCAGCCACCGCGCGCGGTGTCGTGGTGATGAACACGCCGCACGGAAACACGATCACCACCGCCGAGCACGCGATCGCCATGATGTTCGCCCTGGCGCGGCAAATACCCCAGGCCGACGCATCGACCCGCGCCGGGAAATGGGAAAAAAACCGTTTCCTCGGCGTCGAACTCACCGGCAAAACACTGGGCGTGATCGGCTGCGGTAACATCGGCTCGATCGTCGCCAATCGTGCCGTTGGCCTGCACATGAAAGTGATCGCCTACGATCCTTATCTGTCGGACAAACGGGCGGTCGATCTCGGCGTTGAAAAAGTCGAGCTAGAAACGTTGTTGCAACGGGCGGATATCATCACGCTGCACGTGCCGATGACGGACGCGACGAAGAATATTCTGTCCCGGGACGCACTGGCGAAGACCCAACCGGGTGTGCGCATCATCAATTGCGCGCGCGGCGGATTGCTCGACGAAACGGCGCTGGCCGACGCGATCAAATCGGGTCATGTCGCCGGCGCGGCGCTGGATGTGTTCGAAACCGAACCCGCCACCGAGTCACCTTTGTTCGCGCTCGATAACGTGATCTGCACCCCCCATCTCGGCGCGGCCACGGCCGAGGCGCAGGAAAACGTCGCGTTGCAAATCGCCGAACAGATCAGCGACTTTCTGCTGACCGGCGCGATTTCCAATGCCATCAACATGGCGTCGGTGACCGCCGAGGAAGCGCCGCGGCTGCGTCCCTACATGGAACTCTGCCGTTTGCTCGGTGGCTTCGCTGGGCAACTGACGCAAGCCCGGGAAGGCGCGATCAAACGGGTGACGATCGAATATGAAGGCCTCGCCGCCGCGCTGAACACGCGGCCGATGACCGCCGCGGCGCTGGCCGGGCTGATGTCGCCGCTGATGGCGGGGGTCAACATGGTCAACGCCGCCGTCGCCGCGCGTGATCACGGCATCGACGTCGCCGAAACGGTGCACGACCGGCCAAGCGAATATCAAACATTGGTGCGCATCACGATCGGCACCGAAGGGCTGGAAAGGTCGGTCGCCGGTACACTGTTCGCCGGATCACGGCCGCGGATCGTGGAGATCAAGGGGATCAAGGTCGAAGCGGATTTCGCGCCGCATATGCTGTACGTGACCAACCAGGACAAACCGGGCTTCATCGGCCGCTTCGGCGCGACCCTCGCGGGCGCCGGCATCAACATCGCGACATTCCACCTCGGCCGCGCCAGCCAAGGGGGCGACGCGATTTGTCTCGTGTCGGTCGATGAAAGCGTGCAGGAGGATGTTCTGGCGATGGTGCGGACGTTGCCCCTGGTGGTGCAGGCGACGGCTCTCGCGTTCTGATCCGCCGAATGCCATCGCCGCGGGCCGCTGCCGGTTTCTCCGCGAGTGACGAAGGCGTCGCTTCACCCGCGATGACAGACTATCAGACCGATGGCGGAAAGCCTGACAATGGCGCGGGCCGGGCCGGTTATGCCAGGATGATATTGGCTTTGGCGCGATGGCGGGCGGGCGATCATCGGAAGGAGAAGGCGGCTTGCGGATCGAATGGCGATCGCTCCTGGCAGTATTCTTGCTGACAGTGATCGGCGCTGCTGTCGCGAACCCCGCCGCGGCGGAGACCAAGCGCATCTTCGCCATTCCGCCAACACAGTGGGACAACGCGACGTCCACCGAACGCCCGGCGCAAATCTTCAGCCCCTCCGACCTCGGCAATCTGACCGGCGGGATCGTGTTCGGCCTTTCCCCGAGCGGCGTGAACGACCGCTTGCCGACACCGACACCGGGCGTGGAATGGGGCGACCTTCCCTTCGCCAACGAATACCCCGGCGACGTACGCTATTTCTGGGTTCGGTTCGACGCCATCCGGGATCCCGGCAACGCCGCGGGCGACTGCGTGGGGGCCAGCAGCTATGTGGTCTTCCTGTTTCGCAACCGCGCTTTGTTTCGCGTCTCATGGCGCCTGTTGCCGGACAAGGACTGCCCGTCGCCGCGCGCCGCGGCCGAGGACATCTATGCCCGATATCTGACCATCGACCGGTCGGTGTCGCTCGCGACCCATTATCACGCCGGGAAGGCGGAGGCGGTGGAGATCACCGATCCCAACGCCGACGATCTGGTGCCCTACCGGTGGGCGAACCGGCAGCGCCGATAGGATGACGATGCGCGCGATCCTGACGTTGCTTTGCTGTTGTATTTCGCCGGTCCCCGCGCTGGCGGTGACCAGCTCGTACGATTACGGTCTGCCACCCGTCGTGGAGGACACGACGAAGGCCGCCAACTGCACGGTCACCTGGCTGGTGACCGACATCACGACCAACGACATGCTCGCGGTGCGGATGCAAATCGCGCCCGATCCCAACGACAAACCGGTGAACAACCTGATGCCGTGTCCGGCGGAGGCGCCGCCCCGGCTGGCGTCGCGCGCGCTCGATGCCTGCGTCATCCGGGCCGCCGATCCGAAGAATTGCGTCTACGCGGACATGGCGCGCGGGTTCGAAAGGCAGCCGAAAGCCGACAATTCCGCGGAGAATTTCTCCCGCTGTTCCTCGGACAAGGCGACCGACATCGGCGTGGCGTGCTGGCTGTCAGGCGACTTGCATGTTTGCGGCGCGGCCTGCGGCGGCAGTCCGGACACGGCGATCTCGGCGGCCGTCAGCCGGTGCGAGGCCAAGCACCAGCATCAGTGTCCGATCACCGGCTCGCTGCCCGTTCTGGCACCGCGGTAAGCACCGGACCGGAATCTCCCTCAGGGCGCGCCAAAGCCTCACCTGGATCCGGATGCACCACCGCGGGACGCGCCGCGCCCGGTGAGGCCAGCACAACGGCCAGGGCCGCCGCGACAATGCGGGAATGGGCGATTTGCGCGACCTCATTCAGGTGATCCGGCGTGTCGAAGAATGCCGAACGCGGATAGCGGGCGCGGTCGCCGAGATCGATGAAGCGGGCGCCTTCGCGCGTGAACACATCGCCGATGGCCGATGCGGTCGCGTTCGGCATCGGCCATTCGGCGAACCCCGCCGGCAGCCCGCCCACGACCTGAACGTCATGCGACGCGGCCCATCGAAGGAAATCGCGCACCATGGCCGTCCCATCTCCGGACGCAATGGACGCGGCGGTTTCGTGCCATGGCACAATGGTCGCGAGGCGCGCGGCGTTCGTCTCCCCCATCGCTTGGGTGTGGCCGACATGATCGCCCCACGCATTGGTGGATCCGGTGGCGGCCGCGCGCGGATCCTCGAATCCCGCCTGGACCAGGGCGGTCTCGATCAGACTCATGAGAGCGGCGCGGGGAGCGAAGGAAAACACGGCGCCCAGCCATCGGCCGGGCGACAGAAGGCCGAGGGTCGGCCAATCGTGGCGGAACATGATCGACGCGTCGGGACCCAGCGAAGTGGCCGCGTACGTGCGCGTATATTGCGCTTCCTCCAGCGGCAAATAGACGACATCGCCCGGATGCAGCAGCGGCCGCCACCGCGCGAACAGGTAATCCAGGCCGATGCCGACGGCCACGCCCGCGTTCACGCAGGGCATGCCGAGCAGCGGCTCGATGGTCTCGCAACGATGCGAGTACGGCCCGTTGGAGCCGGCGAGGATCACCAGCTTCGGCCCCTCGATCGCCGCGCCGCGCGCCAACCTGGCATCGATTTGCTGACGGAACGAGCCCAGAGACAAAGGCCGGTCCAGCACGGTGCCGAACAGAACCGCGTAGATCAGTAACGACGCGGCGCAGGCGAGGATCATTCGCCTGGCCATGGTCAGAACTGGAAATACAGAAACGGCGCCACTTTGGGGGCGAAGAACAGCGCCTGCGTGGTGAACGCGAAACCCGAGGTCAAAGCCCAGTTGCGCCAGCGCTCGGACATGAGTTGGACGTTCGGCAAGGCGAGGACGATCGTCCAGCCCAGAGTGAGGCACGCGGTGACCTCGGGAAAACTCAGGGTCCGCGCGTCGCCGAGGTAGGGCAGGATTGGTACCGGGGTGGCGATCCAGGCCAGCGGCGGCCAGAATCCGACGATCATCGTCGGCAACTCGATCCCATTGGCGCCGGCCATGCCGCGCAGCATGGACCAGGCGGAGGCCATGCTGTCGGCGCGGAATGGCACCCAGGCCACGATCACCACGAATAACATCAGCGCCTGACCCAATGGCGCCGGCAGGCGCAGCCCGCCCGCGCGGAACCGGGTGTGGATCGTCAGAAAGATCCCATGCAATCCGCCCCATAGCACGAAACGCCAGGCCGCCCCGTGCCACAGACCGCACAGCAGCATCGTGACCACCAGATTGCCGATACGCCGTCGCGCGCCGTGCCGGCTGCCTCCCAGGGGAATATAGACGTAGTCACGCAGGAACGCGCCGAGCGTGATGTGCCAGCGGCGCCAGAACGCGCTGATGTCGTGCGCCTGATACGGGCTGTCGAAATTCAGCGGAAAGCGAATGTTCATCATCCGCGCCAGTCCGATCGCCATGTCGGAGTAGCCGGAAAAGTCGAAATAGATTTGCAGCGCGTAGGCGGACGTGGCGTACCAGGCCTCGAAGAACGTCAGCGCGGCCCCATGGGCGGCGGCGTCGAAGCCGGTGTCGGCGAAACCTCCGAACATGTCGGCGAGAACGAGTTTCTTGCCCAGGCCAAGCAGGAAGATGGAAATGCCCGTGGTGACGTTGATGGGATGCGGGCTGGCCAGCGCCGAATAACGAAGCTGCGGAATGATATCGGCGGGCCGGACGATCGGGCCGGCGATCAAATGCGGAAAGAAGGTGATGAACGCAGCGCAATGCAGCAGGTCGGTATCGCGCTCCGGGCTGCGAAACGCATCGGCCAGGAACATGATTTGCTGGAACGTGAAGAAGCTGATCGCGAGTGGCAGGGTCAGGTTCAGCCCGGGCTGCGACGGGGCGATGGTATGCAGAAAAAAGTCGGCGTACTTGAACCATCCCAGAATGCCCAGATCCAGGGCGATGCCGGCGATAAAGCAGCGTTTGGCGATGGAATCCGACCCGGCGCGGCGGAACGCGCGAATTTGGCGCGCGATCAGGTGATTGGCGAAGACCGAGGCGATGAGCAGCGGGATGAATCGCGGATCCCACCAGCCGTAGAAGAATAAGCTCGCGGCCACCAGCCAGCGCAGTGCCCACACCGACCCCGCCAATCGCGCGAGCAAATAGAAACCGCCCAGGCAGACCGGGAGAAACGCGAAAATGAAGGCGCGCGAATGGAACAGCATGGCACGGCCGCCAAGGTGGCACGCGGCGGGTAAAAAAGCGGTTAATTGGAGACGGGCCGAGCAGGGATCGTCGATGCCGGACGCCGGTTTGACCGTCCGCCCCGCCGCGCCTGACCCACAGGCTTAAAAATATCACGGCGAGCGGCGTGGCACTCACCATCCCACGTCATGGTCCGGCTCGACCGGGCCATCGGCGGAAACACAACGGTGAGAGCGAGTCTGGGGAGAACGATGGACCGGTCGAGCCGCATAGGCATCAAGTTAAGGCTGGCGAAGGGAAAGCCTTCCCCCGAACGTCATCCTCGGGCTCGACCCGAGGATCGGCCCGCTCAGGGACCTTGCCCGACTTTTAGCGTCCTTGGCGTGTCGAGAGATCCTCGGGTCGAGCCCGAGGATGACGGGAAAAGGCGGTCATT
>Ga0182013_10001800_pt1 | contig 28885 bp, 20 predicted proteins | sample 612S2MmetaG_FD_120487 | JGI IMG/M metagenome (GOLD analysis project Ga0182013, IMG submission 120487) | Permafrost microbial communities from Stordalen Mire, Sweden - 612S2M metaG | ecosystem: Environmental > Terrestrial > Soil > Wetlands > Permafrost | place: Sweden: Stordalen | collected... | reverse complement strand
TGGCCCAGTTGACGGAGAAGAATTTGTCGTGACCGCGGGGGCCGGTCTGTTGCTGCTCGACGGCGCTTCCCTGCCCGTGCAGCATCAACATCCAGCCGCTGGGGCGCATGGTCATGAGCATGGGCGGCGCGGCAGAGGCGGATTCGAGATCGGTGCCAGAGCCGGTGTGACGAAGCAGGTTTTCATCGAATGACGCAGCGGGGCCGCCCATGTTCATTTGCGCCGAGGCAAGGGGGGCAGCGAGGCCCAAACAAACAACAAAGATCCAACGGAACACATTGTCCTCCACGGGAAAGTGGCGCACACACATGAGTACCGCCGAGTTCGGCGGCAGGTTTTCGGTGAGCGATGGGAGGAATCAGATCCGGAGGACGGGCGGCGATGCGCACAAAAGGGGCGGGAGGGGTGTGATTCTGGTGGCGACGGATGCGGACCGCGCAGGGATGGCGGGAATTCGAGGAAGATGGCGAAGAAGAGCCGTTGATGGCGGGATCTGGATGCGGGACGGCGGAAGCGCGGTGCGGGAATCGGTGCGGTCACAGCAGGCGGGCTGCGCGGCGAATGCCGGGGTGCAGCAACTGTGGCTCGTGATTGAGTTGCAGCAGACGCGATGAGCGGACCAGGGCGCAAAGCTGCTCGCGCACAATGCCGGGATGAGCAGAATCAACCAAACGCGCCGCATACGGGGATTATAGGACGAGGGCAGTCGACACGCACGTCGTTGAGGAATCGTTTGACCGGGCTGCGCGCGGCCGCTATCATCCCATGCGACTCAAGATTCATTTCAGACTGCGCAGGAGCACGAACGATGCGGCTTTCTTGTCTTCTACTCTCTCTCGCGATCGTCGCGATGACGCAGGTTCTTTCTGCGCAGGACGCGCCCACCGCCTACACCATTACGCAGAGTACGCCGATGTCCGGCGTCGGGACGGTTACGACGATCTATCGCAACGGCTCGAAGGCTGCAATAGAAGTAAGCTCGCCTGCGCAGAACGGCACGCCCGCTCATACGGCGCGCACTGTCTTTGACCTGGCTGGTGGCAAGTCCTGGTCGTGGAATCCTGCGGACAGCCCCATCAACTGCAGTGTGGGAAGATTTTCCGGCGACTGGGGCGATCCATTTCAAAGCGCGACCGAGATTGCCGACGGAATCGCCAAAGGCGAACTAAAACCCGCGGGCAACGAGACCCTTCACGGCATTTCAACGAATGTCTATACGGGCGGTACGCAGGAGATGAGCATCAAGGCGTGGTTCGATCCCAAGACCAGACTCGCGATCAAGGAGGAGATTGGGCCGGCTGCGAAGATGAGCACGATGCTTGAAACGACGAAGGTCTCGCTTGCTGCGCCCGAGGCGGGGATCTTCGAGCTTCCCGCAGCGTGTGCCTCGTTGAAGCCGCTGCCGACGGAAACCGAGAAATTCGCCGAGGTGACGGGCGATGACGGCGCGAACTATGCGAATCCCTTTGTGGGGCCGGGTTCCGCGAACTCCTGCACGATCGTCCTGCGGGTGGTGAATCCGAAGACGATGGCGCCATCGACGCGGCGCTGGCAGGCAGCCATCGACACTACCTACGACCAGAACAACCCGAACCCGCCGCATTATGAATATGGAGTTGGAACCGACGGAACCTCGACGTTCGCAGGCGGCGGTTTGCACGAAATTACCAGCCAGATCCACAATGACATGCTGCGCATCGAGAATCCGCCGGCTTATTTCAATCTGGCCATTAATGTGGTCACGCCGGGGCATGGCGCGGGAACGGGGCTTGTGTATCGGAAGTGCTTTGCGCCGGTGACCATGCTGTACTGGGTGCTGAACGACCCCAACGGAGCTGACGGCGACATGGTGTATGCCAAGGCGGGAAAGTACGCGGCGGCTCCGGCTAAGTAGTGGGAGTCTCTTGGTTTTGAAAGGGCCCGGCTTTAGACGGGCCGTAATTTACCTGAATTGTCCGCCCTTTAGGGCCTGAGGGATGGTTCTCAGGGCGAATTCTCCGCAACCCCTCGATATGAGAAACTAGAAGAGACCGGTCCTTCGGCGCTGCCTGCAATACGCGCCACCAACAGGAACCAACCCAAGGTCTTTTCGGCTCGCGTGCGCGAGTAACCTGCTGCGGCCCAAATCTAGGAATCTGAATCGAATGCTCAGTGTCTCGAACGTCTCCATGCGCTACGGCGCGAAGATCCTCTTTGAAGATGTCAGCGTCAACTTTGTTTCCGGCCGCCGGTATGGATTAACCGGGCCCAATGGATCGGGCAAGTCGACGTTTATGAAGGTGCTTACGGGTGAGCTGGACGCGCAGAAAGGGACGGTGGTTCGCCCGCGCAAGTTTGGCGTGCTGCGCCAGGACCAGTTTGCCTTCGACGCGTACCGGGTGATCGACACGGTGATCATGGGCAACAAGCCGCTTTGGGCGGCACTCGAGGAGCGCGACCGCATCTACGAGAAGCCGGAAATGACGGATGAGGACGGCATGCGCCTGGGAGAACTGGAAGGCGTGATCGGCGACGAAGACGGCTACACGGCCGAGGCCGATGCGGCGGTTCTTCTCGACGGGCTCGACATTCACGAGGAGATTCACAATCGAAAGATGTCGGAGCTGCAAGGCGGGCAGAAGGTGCGTGTGCTGCTGGCGCAGGCTCTGTTTGGAAAGCCCGAGGCGTTGCTGCTGGATGAACCGACGAACTATCTCGATCTGGATTCGATTCACTGGCTGCAGGATTTTCTGTTGAATTATGACGGCACGCTGATATGCATTTCGCACGACCGGCATTTTCTGAACTCGGTGACCACGCACACGGCCGATATCGATTACCAGACCATCATTATTTATACGGGCGGCTACGACGACATGGTGATGGCCAAGACGCAGATCCGCTCGACGCTGGAATCGCAGAACGCGCAGCGCGAAAAGAAGATTTCGCAGCTGAATGACTTTATTGCGCGGTTTGCCGCGGGCACGCGTTCATCGCAGGTGACGAGCCGGCGCAAGGAAGTGGAACGGCTGCAGACGAACGAACTGGCGCGCTCGAATATTCAGCGGCCATACATTCGCTTCGACATGGTGCGGCCCAGCGGCAAGCACATTCTGGAATTCAAGCACCTGACCAAGCTTTATGACGACAACAAGGTCATCGACGGGTTCACCGGCAACGTGTTGCGTGGCGAAAAGATCTGTCTGATGGGGCGCAACGGTGCGGGAAAAACCACGCTGCTGAAGAGCATTCTGAATAATTACGGCGGGCTTGCGGATAAGGATTTCGAACTCGATGCGGGCTCAGTGTTCTGGGGACATGAGGCGCAGATCGGGTACTTTCCGCAGGATGTAGGCTCTACGATCGAGCACGGACTTACTGTTGCTGAGTGGCTGCATCGGTGGAAACCCGATTCCCACGTCGAGGAAATTCGCGGCATCCTGGGCCAGATGTTATTCAGCGGCGAGGAAGGCGATAAGCAGACCAAGGCCCTGAGCGGCGGCGAGCAGGCAAGGTTAGTCTTCTGTAAGTTGATTTTGACCAAGCCTAACTTCCTGATCTTCGACGAGCCGACGAACCACTTAGACCTGGAAGCGATCAACGCGCTGAACATTGCCTTGCAGCGGTATGAAGGCACGGTTTTGTTGGTTACTCACGATCACGATCTGATCGACGAAGTCGCGACGCGGTTGTGGAACTTCAAGGCTGATGGCATTGAGGACTTCCAGGGGCCGTATGCGGAGTGGAAGGGCAAGCACAACTAGCGGCGAACGACCGGGATGGTAGGCCGGGGATTCATCCTCGCAATGCAACGTCCTTTCCGCAACGGGGTTTCAACCCCTGAGGTTTGCTTTTCGTTCCCCGACCTTGGTGTCAGGATCAAACGAAGACGCATGCCTCAGGGCCTAAAGGCCTCGAATTGGGCTGATCTAATGCCGGGGATAAATCCCCGGCCTACCGATCGAAAGAGTCTTCCGCAACCCGTAAATCCCGGACCTGCGACTTATCTCGAATCGAGCCACCCCTTATCTTAGCGATTCGAGATAGGCGGCGAAGCATTCATTGTAGAGTGCCCCGGGGCGGCGCTCTTGTATCCTCCGCACGACATCAGTTCCGGACATGCCGAGTTTGTGAAGGATGATACCCGCCACGAGTGCGGAACGGTTGTAACCCATCCCGCAATGAGACAACACACGGTGCCCCGAAGACACTAGACTCGCGCCCAGGATACCAAGCGCTTGTAACTTCTCCAGGTTCGGCAAGTCGTCGTCAAAAATCGGGAAATAGATATAGAGGCATTGGTTGGGGCATGTCGGCACACCTGAATCGATGTCGCCGTCGAGATCGATGACCGTATCGATTGCGTGGCAACTCAGCGGACCCCAGTCAGTGATCGCCGGGGAGATAAAAAGCAGAGAATCATCGTCAACCTGAAACAGCTCCATTGGGCCAGCCTATCAAAACGCCAACAGCTGCGCATCGTTCTCCAGGTCACGCCACTCCTGCCATGAGCTTAGGCTCCTCTCGTCAAGCCGCAGCAGAGGCTTTCGTGGTCAATTGAACGCCCAGGGCCTTCATGACGGCGAGCGTGGTCTTCAGCGTTGGATTGCCTTTGGCGCTGAAGGAGCGGTAGAGTTGCTCGCGAGACAGGCCCGTCTGGCTGGCGATCTGGGCCATTCCTTTGGCGCGCGCTACAACGCCTAACGCATGCGAAATGTATGCGACATCATTGGTCTGCAGTGCTTCAGCCATGAAGACTGCGATGGCTTCGTCTGATCCGAGGTCTTCGGCAGGATCGTACGGTGTGAGTCTTTCCGTAACGCGTTTCTTAGGCATTCTTACCTCCAGTCCTCTGCCAATCGTTTGGCGGTTTTGATGTCTGCCGCCTGCGTGCTCTTGTCGCCGCCGCAGAGCAGGATGATGATTTCGTTACCGCGCCTGCGGAAGTAAATCCGATAGCCGGGTCCGTAATCAATTCGCAACTCGCTGATTCCCTGCCCTACCGGCTTTACATCGCCCGGATTTCCAAATGCCAGCCGATCCAATCGCGATGCGACCATCGCCCGGGCCCGTTCGTCCTTCAGGCGCGAGCGCCACTTTCGGAAAGTCTCTGTTTGCTTAAATTCGATCATCAACGAGACTGTATTTTATAAACTACCACAATGCTGGCTAATGATAAAGCCAATTGGGGCCAACATCGAGGTCCGATTCCGACGTTGGGCTCTCGAAGAAAACGCCACAGGACCTTGGCACAAACAGCGAGCGGGCCGCTCGAAGCGGCCCGCTCTAGCCCAATTCAGACCCGGGCTGGGGTCCTGTCAGATGTTCTCTGCCAGTTAATGCGAACAGTCTGCGCCTGTTCGCATCGGATTGCAAGGGCTTTCTTCGCCGAATTCCACGAGGAGCAGCGCCATCAGGCTCCGAATTGGCGGAGGTGGTGGTCTAGGTGGAGGTAGCCCCAGCGCATCCATTCTTTTTCAGTCATCGGTCCGAACATGGGATGGGCCTGGAGAGCGTATGCGCGCGGGCGGCGGGTGAAGCGGTCGATACAATCGCGAAGCTCGCGCAGGTGGAGCGACAACTCGACCGGCTGGGTGCCGGCGCGGCTTGCATCGCATTCGGGGACAGTGGGAAAGCCATGCGGCCAGGGGCGCGGATACCACAACGCTGCGGGCTTCACGATCGCGCGCGAAAACCAGTTGCCGATCGGTTTTGTCTGGCGGTCGCCCATGCTGACGCGCAGGGCGTCGCCGCAGTGGCAGACCATTTCGAGGACGGTCATGCGGCCCCATTGGCGGGGGCTTTCAGGGCCGATGACGTCGAGGCGGTGGAGGATATCGGCGCGATCGCTGGGGTTGGCGAGAGACTTCATTCGTAAGTTCGAGAGTAATACACCTTCTGCTATACTCAGCGCGACCTGATGAAATCCTGCGCCCCGTTCTTCGTACTTGCGATTGCTCTGCTTGCGAAGAGCGCCTATGCGGGGCCATCGCAGTGGGTTGAAGTCCGGAGCCCTCACTTCACGGTCGTTTCGGATGCGAACGAAAAGCAGGCGCGGCACGTTCTCGACCAACTTGAGCGCATGCGCTGGGTGTTCGAAAAGCTCTTTCCGAAGGCGAACCCGCCGAGCGCCGAGCCGATTGAAGTGCTGGCCGCAAAGAACGGCAAAACGTTCCAGTCGGTAGAACCGGCTCCTTATCTCGGCAAAGGGCAATTGAACCTGGCCGGATATTTTCTGAATACCCAGGATCGGAACTACGTATTGGTGCGGCTCGATGCGGAAGAGGAGCAACACCCTTTCGCATCGATCTATCACGAGTACACGCATCTGCAATTCAGCAGCATTGCAGATTGGCTGCCGCTATGGCTCAACGAGGGTACTGCGGAGTTCTTCCAGAACACGCAGGTCCGCGACAAGGATGTGCTGGTGGGGCAACCGGACACCAACAACATTCTCTATCTTCGCCAGGCGAATCTCATTCCACTGAAGGTTCTGTTCAAGGTGGACGCCAGTTCTCCGTATTACCACGAGGAAGAGAAGGGATCGGTGTTCTACGCGGAATCGTGGGCACTGACGCATTATTTGAATATCACCGATCACGACAAGGGAACACATCGACTGTTGGATTATCAGCAACTGGTGAGTCAGCACGAAGACTCGGTCGTAGCGGCGGAGAAGGCATTTGGGGATCTGAACAAGCTTGAGTCGGCGCTTGCATATTACATTCGCGGCGGACAGTACAAAGAGTTCGTGATGAACAGCGCCGCGGCTCCGATCGACGAGTCGTCGTACAAGGCTGAGCCGTTGACAGCGGTTCAGGCCGATGCGTTTCGAGCGGAGATTCTGGCCAACGTACAGCGCGAGGGTGAGGCGCGGGAGCTGGCTGCTTCTGTTTTGAAGGCCGACCCGCAAAATGTGCGGGCGCGCGAGACGATGGGCGAACTGGAGGCTCGGAGCGGCAAGCTGGACGCAGCGCGCGATTGGTATGCGCAGGCGGTGAAGCTTGACCCTACGGATGAGACGGCGAGTTTCTATTTCGCTTCGCTCTCGATGCAATCGGGGCATATCGATGATGAGACGATCGAGCCGAGTTTGCGGAAGGCGATCGAAGCGCATCCCTCGTACTCTCCCGACTACGAGGCTTTGGCGTCGTACCTTGCCATGCGCCACAAGAACCAGGCCGAAGCGCTCTCATTGATTGGAACGGCGGTGAAGCTTGATCCGGGCAACTTCGCTTTCCGCATGAATGCGGCGAGCATTCTGGCCGAGACGGGCAGTGTTGACGATGCGATCGCGGTGCTGGGTGCGGCGGTGCGGCTGGCGAAGAATCCATCACAGGTGTCCGCGGCGCAACATCAGATCGACAACCTGCGCGACTTCAAGCAGAAGCAAGCCGAGATGGAGAAACAGCGGCAGGCATATGCCGAACAGCCGAAGCAGTCCAATACGAACACCGTGGTGTCCAGCACAAGCAACACTCCCTATATCGTTCCAGCGGCGCCAGTAACTCCGAAACGGCCAGATGAAGCGATCGGGCCGAAGCACTCGGTGATGGGCGTGATTCACAATGTCAAGTGCAGCTACCCGCAGGTGCTGGAGTTTACTGTTCAATCCGGGAGCAAGGCCTACACGGTTTACAACAACGAGTTCACGAAGATCGATCTCAGCGTGTTCGGGTTCACGCCCAAAGGGTCTCTGAATCCTTGCTCGGACTTCGATGGAATGAAAGCACGTGTGCAATATGCCGAGACTGCGGACAAGACCATGGATGGAAAGGTTGTTGCCGTGGAGTTGCGCAAGTAGCGAGAGATGCTCTCCCTCGGGGGCTAAAGCCCCAACTATTTGGGAGGTATTGATGACGGGCTGAAGCCCGTACCCTTCAAGCTAGTTGGAACCCAGACCCTTCAGTAAAGAGGCATAGTGAGTTCGGCTTACTTCTCGCGCTTGGCGAGGAAGCGCTCCATGAACTTGGTGTCGAACTGGCCGTTGCGGAAGTCGGTGTCGGCGAAGATCTCCTGGTGTAGCGGGATGGAGGTCTCAATTCCCTGCACCACGAACTGGCTAAGCGCGCGCTCCATTTTTGCGATGGCTTCAGCGCGATCGACGCCGTGCACGATGAGCTTGGCAATGAGCGAGTCGTAGTAGGGCGGCACGACGCCTTCGGCATATTGCGCTGTATCGACGCGTACGCCATTGCCGCCGGGCACATTGAACGCAGTGATCTGGCCGGCGGAGGGAGTGAACTTGCGCGGATGTTCCGCGTTGATGCGGCACTCGATGGAGTGGCCGCGGATCTCGACTTTCTCAGGGAGAATATCGGAGAGGCGTTCGCCGGATGCAATGCGTAACTGGGCTTTGACGAGGTCGACGCCGGTGATGAACTCGGTGACGGGGTGCTCGACCTGGATGCGCGTATTCATCTCGATGAAGTAAAGCTGCCGGTCCTCGTCCATGAGGAACTCAATGGTGCCGGCGTTCTGATAGCCGATGTCGGAGAGGCAGCGGCAGAGAGTTTTGCCGATCTCCTCGCGCATCTTCGGCGTGACCTGAAGGCTGGGCGCTTCTTCAATCAACTTTTGATGGCGGCGTTGAATTGAGCACTCGCGCTCAAAGAGTGTGGCCACGTGTCCGTGCTCGTCGGCGAGGATCTGAAACTCGATGTGGCGCGGCTGCTCGATGAACTTTTCCATGTAGAGCTCGCCGTTCCCAAAGGCGTTGGCGGCTTCAGTGCCGGCAGCGTGAAAGAGATTTGGGAGTTCTTCTGCCGTGCGGACGATGCGCATGCCGCGGCCGCCACCGCCGGCCTTGGCTTTAAGGATGACGGGAAAGCCGACTTTCTGGGCCCACTCATGCGCTTCTTCGGCTGTGGCGAGGACGCCGTCGGAGCCGGGAAGGATGGGGACCCTGGCCTTCTTCATGGCCTGGCGGGCCTTTTCTTTTTCGCCCATGAGGCGGGTGACTTCAGGCGGCGGACCGATGAACTTGATGTTGGAGGCGCGGCAGACTTCAGCGAAGTTGGCATTCTCACTGAGGAGGCCGTAGCCGGGGTGGATGGCGTCGACGTCGGCAATTTCAGCAGCGGAGATGACGGCGGGAATATTCAGATAGCTTTCGGCAAGGCGGGGTGGCCCGATGCAGATGGCTTCGTCGGCAAAGCGAACATGGAGCGAGTTGCGGTCGGCTTCACTGTAGATGGCGACGGTGCGCACGCCGAGCTCGCGGCAGGCGTTCAAGACGCGCAGCGCAATTTCTCCGCGATTGGCAACCAGTACTTTACGAAACATTCTTATCCTTTGGCAGCGGGGTTAGCGGTGTAAGCGCGTTTCGCGGAGCTAGGCGAGCTGAACCATTCGGCAAAGGTCATTGACCGCTCATCGAGCCAATCGAGCGCAGCTAACTCCGCTAGCCCCGCCTTCTCTATGTGCGAATTGAGAATAGGGGCTGCCCGAATTCGATGGGCTGGCCGTTGGTGACGAAGCATTTGACGATTTCGCCGGCGGCGTCGGATTCAATTTCGTTCATCAGCTTCATGGCTTCGACGATGCAGATGATGTCGCCTTTTTCGACGCGATCGCCGGGGGCGACGAAGGGCGAGGCGCCGGGCGAAGGCGAACCGTAATAGGTTCCCACGATGGGCGATTTTACGATGTGCAAGGCGGCGTCGGAATCGGCGGCCGGGGTGGCGGACTTGGGTGCGACCGGGGCGGAGGCGGGGGCGGCGGCCTGGGGCGCGGCGGCCACCAGCCGAGCCAGATCGGTGAGATTGCCCTGCCCTTCGGCGGGGTTGAATTTGAGCCGGATCTTCAGGTCGCCGCGATCCACTTCAAACTCAGCAACCTTATTTTCCTTGAGGAAGTCGATCAGCTGTTTTAGATCTGCGATATCTTGAGGTTTCATTCGTTCCTTAACAGTCCCACGCGCCGGGGACGGGTTCATTAGAGCTCGATGAGGGCCTTGGGCGAAGGAGTCAGGATCTGTCCTCCCGATTCGGTCACGGCCACCATATCTTCGATGCGAATTCCGAATTCACCTTCGAAATAAACCCCGGGTTCGACGGTCACGATCATACCTGGAGCCAGCCTGGTTTTCTGTCCCGCACCGACGCGGGGGTTTTCGTGAATTTCGAGGCCCACGCCATGGCCCGTGGAGTGGGAGAAAGCGTCAGCGAGCCCGGCCCGCCGTAAGACGCCACGAGCGGCCGCATCCACTTCCGAACATAGTGCGCCGGGCTGCACAGCCTGCACTCCTGCCTGCTGAGATTCAAGCACTGCCTGGTAGGTTTCGCGCTCACGGACACGTGCGCTGCCGAGGTGAACGGTTCTGGTCATATCAGAGCAATAGCCTCCGAGGATTATACCGAAGTCGAGGGTGAGAAACCCGCGGCGCGGCAAGGGCGTGGAGGTGGCGCGGCCGTGTGGGAGGGCGGAGCGAAGGCCCGAGGCGACGATGGTATCGAACGACATTCCTTCAGCTCCGAAAAGGCGGGCTTTGTACTCGAGCTCAGCGGCGATTTCAATTTCCGGAAGGCCGGGACGAATGACGGTGAGAATGTGGTCGAAAAGCTTGCAACCGACGAGGGCTGCGCGGCTCATGAGGGCAAGCTCTTCAGCGTCTTTAAGCTGGCGCATGGGCTCGACCAGCGGAGCTGCCAGAGGGGAAAGAAAGCTGCGGCGCAGGTGCGAGGGGAGGGCGGCTTTGAAGCGAGCGAGCTCGGCCACCGTGGTCCATGCGGCGTCGAATCCGGCGCTCTGCGCGCTGGGTTGCGCGGCCAGCCATTCGACGGCTGCTATGGCGGGCGAGCTGCCCACGATATGCACCTGGGCGCCCTGGACTTCAGTGTCGGCCTGGGTTTTGTAGCGGCCATCGGTAAAGAGCCGCGCCGTGCGGCGCGTTACAGCCAGGGCCGCTGAAGAGCCAGTGAATCCAGAGAGATAACGAAGGTCGGGGAGGTGGGTGACGAGGAGGCCAGAGAGGCCGGCTTTGGTGATGCGGCGACGGAGGGTTCCGATACGAGCGACGTGGTCCACCGAGAAAGCATAGCAGGGGGAGGGGCTTAGGGACGGAGGGACTAAGGGACTAAGGGAACAGGGACTCGGGACTAAGGGAACAGGGATTGAAAGAACTGGGACTGAGGAAACAGGGAAAAGGGGACAGGGACGAAAAGAGAGAACGCTTTCCGATGCCGCTCGATATCAAAGCCCCAAGTCACAGCCCATTAGGTCCTAGTCCCGAGGTCCCTTAGTACCTAAGTCCCGAAACCCGAGATTTCGATTCCCTATTCCTCGTTCCCTGCTCCCTGCTCTTTCACATTGCGGGGCGGACGGGCTTCTTCTGGTGGGGATCGAGCTCGGTGTCGGCGATATGGAGGTCGGACTGGCGATCCATCCACTCGTCGAGGCGAGAGCGTTTAAAGCGCCAGCGATTGCCCAGCTTGAACGCGGGGACGAACCCTTCAGAGGCGTATTTGTAAAGGGTGTCCGGGGAGATGCCCAGGTAGTCGGAGGCCTGCCGGATATCCATGACTTCGCGCACTTCAGGGACAAGAAGATTGGATCGAACTGCGGCGTTGCGCATAGTGCCTCCGGGGGTGGATGAGAATCGAGGGGTGGTATCGATGAATTTGTATTTAACTCGGTTTTGTCCGGACAATCAAGGGATTTTCGGGGTTTAAGAGAAATTCACCCGCTTTTCGCTGGGATTCGCATAGTGAAAATGCACTGACTGTTCGACGCGGATCGGCGGGATTGGGGTGGGTTGAACATGCGTCCCCAAGGGGTGGGGTTATTGGGACAGATGGTGCCGTCGAACAAAAGTTGCAGGATATCAACAGGCGGCCAGGGTGTTTTTTTTGCGTCCTCAGACCCTGGGATGGATGCAAGCTCAGTTCGGTGGCGGGGCACGATTCTGAGCGCTGAGCAGTTCGTTGCAAATTCGAGGATACCGCCCTTCGGGCATTTCAAAGAAGAATTCCCTCGGGGGCTGTTCAGCCTCTGAGGGAAGGTTCGCGCTGCATGTGAACGCGTTCAACGTCTTTCAGCGTGCATACCCCGCCAGCTTGAACGAATAGGCATACTCGCCCTCGAGCTGTCCGGGAAGAGCAATCTTCAGTGTCTTGTCGGTTTGCACATACTTCAGGCCTTCGGAATTGCCCAATTCCGTGATCGCCGCGGTCTGCTTCGGTCCACGAAGTTCCAGCGTGATTGTCTGCGCCTTCGGCTTCCCAAGAACCGTCACATACAAATCATCGCCTTTGCGGGTGAACCGAACATCGTCGCCCTCGCCGCTCTTCGCCGTAGCCTGCGTCCACGGAGTCGTATCGTAGATTGCCTCGCCATTCTGCTTCATCCACGCGCCCAGCGCCTTCAGCCGCTCCATCTGCACCGGCGGAATCGTCCCATCCGCCTCCGGCCCCACGTCCAGCAGCAGGTTCCCATTCTTGCTCACAATGTCCACAAGCAGCGCGATCAGCTCGCCCGGCGCAATCGTCTCCGCCTCGCCCTCGGCCCGGTTGTACCCGAACGAACGCCCCAGCCCGCGGCACTCTTCCCACTTCTTCGGGCTTATCTTGTCCAGCTTCTCGTACTCCGGCGAAGTAAAGTCAGCATGCTTGATCCCAAACCGATCGTCGATCACGCCATCGGGAATCGCATTATAGTAATCCGCTTCCACTTCCATCGCCCGACCCGTCTTCGGCCAGTCAATGTCGTTCCACAGCAGCATCGGATGATACTTCGCCATCAGTTCATGAATCTGTGCAAACGCATAATCCCCGTATGCCTGGCTCTCCGGCTTCACCGTGTCATAGTCCGTATTCACTTCGATCGGCCCCGAATTAAACGTCCAGTCATAGCCGCCCGAGTAATACAGCCCCATCCGCATTCCCCGCTTCGTTACCGCCGCTGTCAGATCTCCCACAATGTCCCGCTCCGCATGCCGCGCATTCAGCGGCAGCGTAGGGCTGGGATTCGGCGTCGTGCTTGGCCACAGCGTGAACCCCTCATGATGCTTGCTCGTCAGCACCACGTACTTCGCGCCCGCTTCGCGAAATACCTTCGCCCACTCATCGGGATTCCACTTCTTGCTCTCCTGGTTGAACGTTTCGGCGAACTGGTAGTAATCGTGGTGCGGCCCGTAATGTTCACGGTCGTACTTCTCGGTCGGCGATCCCGGCACGCGCACCGTATTCAGATACCACTCCGCATACGGGTCGTACTTGATGTAATCGTTCGAACTGAAATCATGATCCGGATGATTCAGCGGCGCCCACCCCGGCACCGAATACAGTCCCCAATGAATAAAAATCCCCAGCTTCGCCCCCGCATACCAATCGGGAAGAGGATGCTTGTCGAGGGATTCAATCGTCGCTTCATACTTCGCCGGCGACTGCGCGCCCACCACACTGCCCATCAAGGCAATCGCGACACAAACGACAGCGCACTTCGATCTCATACCAGTCATCTCAACTCCCTGCGCAATGAACATGTGAAGTGAATCGGTACTGCGCCCGCGAACGCAACAAATAAAGCGGGGCTCCAGCCACTGAGTTCAAGCTCTTTTGAAGCATAACTCAGAGACCGAAGCCCCGCGTCCTTCGCAGCCCTCCCCTTGAAAGCTTCGAAAGACTAGAACGCAGCCACCGTCTGCCGCAGGCTATACGAGCTCAGCGTCTTGATATAGTTGCCGCGATCGAACGGCGACGTATCCGGAACCGACCTTCTGCTCAGGCATCCGCGTGTTCCCCACAGCGAGTCGTATTCATGCTTCTCAAGCCAGTACCGCATATCCGCCAGCACTCGCTCAATGTGCTCGATGCCGTGAATGTGCAGTGCCGAACACATCATCGTCACGCCCGCCCCGGCCATAATGCTCTTCAGTACGTCTTCGGCTGAATGCACCCCGCCCGTGATCGCCAGGTCGATCTTCATCTGGCCGAACAGGATCGCCGCCCAGTGCAACCGAGGCAGCAACTCCGACGGCGTCGAAAAGTGCAGCGTGGGCCGCACTTCCAGCGCCTCAATGTCGAAGTCTGGCTGGTAAAAGCGGTTGAAAAGCACAATCCCCTTTGCGCTTGCCCCTTCCAGCCGCAACGCCAGGTTGGGTACGCTCGTAAAGGAAGGCGAAAGCTTCACCGCCACCGGAATCTTCACCGCGCTCGTAACTTCTTTCACCAATTCCAGAAGCTGCTCTTCCAACTCGGCCGCCGTCTGTTTCGGATTGGTCGCAAGAGCATACGTGTTCAGCTCCAGCGCATCCGCTCCAGCCTGCTCCATCTCCCGCGCAAATCGGATCCATCCGCCTTTGGTCGCCCCATTCAGACTTGCCAAAATCGGAATATCGACGGCGCTCTTGGCCCGGCGAAGATGCTCGAGATAAACCTCCTGCGTCATCCGATAGTCGTCCAGATCCGGCAGGTACCCAAGCGACTCCGCGAACGAATCGGTTCCACGCGAGAGATCCTCATCGAGCGTCCGCGACTCCAGTGCCAGTTGCTCTTCAAACAGCGAAGTCAGCACAATCGCAGCCGCGCCCGCGTCTTCCATCCGTCGAACGTTGTCAATCGACTCCGACAGCGGCGTCGACGACACCAGGATCGGGCCCTTCAACTTCAACCCAAGATAATGCGTAGAAAAATCAATCATTGCTCATCTCCCGCAGCGGTCTGCACCAACTGCTCCTTCTTTTCCGCTTCCTGGATCTCTTCCGGTGCAATGTGCGGCGTCTCGCCACGGCCTGGCATCGCTGCCCGCGCCGAATACACGCGCCATTGGCGCTCCACATCGTCCTGCGCTTCTTTCAACAGCTCCGCTGCCAGTTCCGGATTGCTCCGCGCCAGCATCGTGTAACGCGCCTCGCGATAGGTATATTCCTTCAGCCGGATCGATGGCGCCTTCGAATCCAGTTGGAACGGATTCTTGCCCGTCTCCCGCAATCCCGGGTTGTAGCGCATCAGCGGCCAATAGCCCGATTGCACAGCCAGCTTCTGCTGCTCAAGCCCGTGTACCAGGTCGTATCCATGCGCAATGCAGCTTGAATAAGCAATGATGATCGACGGACCCTCATGCGCCTCAGCTTCTTGGAACGCCTTCACCACATGCGTGTCGTTCCCGCCCAGCGCCACCTGCGCCACGTATACCGACCCGTAGCTCACGGCTTCCATTGCCAGGTCCTTGCGGCTGTTTCTCTTGCCGCTCGCGGCAAACTTTGCCACCGCTCCGCGCGGCGTGGCCTTCGATGCCTGCCCGCCCGTATTCGAGTACACCTCCGTATCGAGCACCAGCACATTCACGTTCTTTCCCGAGCCCAGCACATGATCCAGCCCGCCAAACCCGATGTCGAACGCCCATCCGTCGCCGCCCAGAATCCACACGCTCTTCCGCACCAGTGCATCGGCAATCGCCAGAAGATTCTTTGCATCGGAAGTTTCATTACCCCTCAGCTGTTCACGCAGAGCCGTCACGCGCGTACGCTGCTGGTTGATCTCCTCTTCCGTCTTCTGCGGTGCGTGCAGCAGCTCAGCCACAAGCTCCACGCCAATCTGCGCCGCAAGCCGCGTCACCAGCGTCTCCGCAAAGACCTTCTGCTGATCGAGCGCTGTCCGCATGCCGAAACCAAACTCGGCATTATCCTCAAACAGCGAGTTGGCCCACGTCGGTCCGCGCCCCGCAGCATTGCTCGTGTACGGCGTCGTCGGCAGATTGCCGCCGTAGATCGATGAGCATCCGGTCGCATTGGCAATATAGAGCCGGTCGCCAAACAACTGCGTCAGCAGCTTGATGTAAGCCGTCTCGCCACATCCCGCGCACGCGCCGCTGAACTCAAACAGCGGTTGCAGAAGCTGCAGGTCCTTCACCTGTCCATGCGAAAGCTTCGAGCGGTCTACTTCAGGAAGGCTCAGGAAGAACTCCCAGTTGTCCCGCTCGGCCGCGCGCAGGGGCTCCTGTGCAACCATGTTCAGCGCCTTCTTGCTCACATCGCTCTTGTTCTTCACCGGGCAAACTTCCACGCACACTCCGCAGCCCGTGCAGTCTTCCGGCGCTACCTGCAGCGTGTAGTGATCCTGCTCCATGCCCTTCCACTTCGGCTTCGCCCATTGGAACGTCGTCGGCGATTTGTCCCCCAGTTCGGCTCCATACACCTTGGCGCGAATCACCGCGTGTGGGCACACCATCACGCACTTGCCGCACTGAATGCAAAGGTCCTTGTCCCACTCCGGAATGAACTGCGCAATATTGCGTTTCTCCCACTGCGCCGTTCCTGTCGGGAATGCTCCGCCCGCGGGAATCGCGCTTACCGGCAGCAGGTCGCCCCGCCCCGCGGCAATCTGCCCCAGCACATTGCGCACAAACTTCGGCGCCTCGGCTGAGATCGATGGAATCAGATCGAAATTCGAATCGGCTGCCGTCGGAAGCTCAACTTTTTCCAGGTGCGCCAGCGCTGCATCCACAGCCGCATAGTTCTTCTGTACAACCGCGTCGCCGCGCTTTCCGTACGTCTTGTAGATCGCCTTCTTGATCTGCGCAATCGCCTCATCGCGCGGCAACACGCCGCTGATCGCAAAGAAGCACGTCTGCATGATCGTGTTGATTCGGGTGCCCATGCCTGCCTTGCGCGCCACCGCGTACCCATCGATCACGTAGAACTCAATCTTCTTGCGCAGAATCTCTTCCTGCGTGGCCCTGGGCAGATGTTCCCAAACTTCCGCCGCCGGATACGGCGAGTTCAGCAGGAACACCGCGCCCGGCATCGCCGCCTCTACCACATTCATCTTCTCGAGGAAGCTGAAGTTGTGGCAGGCCACAAAGCTGGCCCGCGAAATCAGGTACGTCGAACGAATCGGCTTCGGCCCGAAACGCAGGTGCGACGTCGTCATCGACCCGGATTTCTTCGAGTCGTACACAAAGTAGCCCTGCGCATAGTTCGGCGTCTCGCTACCGATGATCTTGATGGAATTCTTGTTCGCGCCCACCGTCCCGTCCGAACCGAGCCCGTAGAACAGTGCCCGCACTGTCTGCGGATCTTCAGTCGAAAACATCGGATCGTAGCTCAGGCTCGTGAACGTCACATCGTCGTCAATGCCGATTGTGAAGTGGTTCTTCGGTTCCGGCTTGGCCAGCTCGTCGTAGATTCCCTTCACCATCGCCGGCGTGAACTCCTTCGACGACAACCCGTAACGACCGCCAATCACAGTCGGCCTCACCGCAAACGGAAGACTCGCAGTCTCCGCAAGCACGGTAACAATATCCTGATAAAGCGGCTCGCCCAGCGCGCCCGGCTCCTTGGTGCGATCCAGTACGGCAATCGCCTTCACCGTCGCCGGCAGTGCCTTCAAGAACGCGCTCGCGTCAAATGGCCGATAAAGCCGCACCTTCAGCAATCCCAGCTTTTCTCCCTGCTTGTTCAACAGATCGACTGCCTCTTCCGCAGCCTCTGCCCCCGAGCCCATAATCACAATCACGCGCTCTGCATCCGCCGCACCGTAATAATCAAACAAGTGATACGCGCGGCCTGTCTGCGCCGCAAATCGATCCATCACCGACTGCACGATCCCCGGAACCGCCGTATGAAATTTGTTGCACGCCTCGCGCGCCTGGAAAAACACATCGGGATTCTGCGCCGTACCGCGAATTACCGGCCGATCCGGGCTCAGTGCCCGCTGACGGTATTCGATGATGTACTTGTCGTTCAACAGCGCGCGAATCGTCTCGTCGGCGATAGGCAGAATCTTGCCCACTTCATGCGAGGTCCTGAAGCCGTCAAAGAAATGAATGAAGGGTATCCGCGATTCCAACGTCGCAATCTGCGCCACCAGCGCCAGATCGGCCACTTCCTGCACGGAGTTCGATGCCAGCATCGCCCAACCCGTCGTGCGGCAGGCCATCACGTCCGAGTGATCGCCAAAAATCGAAAGAGCATGCGTCGCCAGCGTGCGCGCCGTGACATGCATCGTGGCCGGGGTCAGCTCACCGGCTATCTTGAACATGTTCGGAATCATCAGCAGCAATCCCTGCGATGCCGTAAACGTGGTGGCAAATGCCCCCGCCTGCAATGCCCCGTGAAGTGCACCCGCGGCGCCGCCTTCGCTCTGCAGTTCTTCTACAACGGGCACCGCGCCCCAGATATTTTTCTTCCCCTCCGAACGCCACTGATCTGCCCACTCGGCCATCGGTGAAGAGGGGGTAATGGGGTAAATTGCAACAACTTCCGACAGACGATAGGCCACCGAGGCTGCCGCCTCGTTCCCATCCACAATCACCATTTTCTGTTCACTCATTCGCTTTGCCTCATAGCGCGGCGCGCAGGATTCCACCGCTAGGTCGAGTCTCATCGCATGGGTGCTCAGTCGCTGTGATGCGACGCACACCGCGGGTACCGAATCCCATACTGCGGCACTGCTTCAACAGAAAATCTGCGTTGCGCCGCCGCATCCCGAGTGGTAGAAGGGATCCATGACCGTGGAAGAGTTTCGTGCAACATGCAGCCAACCCGATCCTCCATACTTCCTCACGACTCCACTCGCTGCCCTATGGTGGGACGCTCGCGGCGATTGGGCGCGCGCCCACGGCCTCGTCGACGAACTGGAATCAACTCATGGCATGGCAGTCCACGCCTACCTGCACAGGAAAGAAGGCGAAGCCTCAAACGCCGATTACTGGTACCGACGCGCCGGCAAACAGTTCTACCGTCCCTCGCTCGAAGACGAGTGGACCGCTCTCGTCGAAGGACTTGGAGCCGCTCTGCCAGACCACGAACCCCAACCAGAAGCAAAAAGCATCCTTCACCCGCCTCCCAACTGGGTGCCCCATGTCTCGCTTTGAGACCTGGGAAAGCACGAACCCCTGAGGTCATCCGGGATCGCGGTCCTTCCTCGTCTTCTCAATTTCGATTTGCATGCAATTAACGGAAAATATGCACAATAGATTTATGCGAAACATCCATCAACATCCGGCCGAACGGCTTTCCGCCTCCCAAAAGACAAAAATCGCTCCCGTAACTCCTTTGTTGTCTAGAATCTGCAAATAACTCGTTTAGAATCTAATTTTTGGCGGGATCGATGCTCTCCATCCTGTTGAAAATAAGCAACTTCTTTACAGAGATACCCTTTTTTTCTTTTTTCTTGAGAAGAAGAAAGACGTCTTTTCTGGTACCGCCAGCCCCGAACCCAACCCTCCGCGAATCCCAGGCAGCCGAAAAACTCCATTGGGCGCCAGGCCGAGGATCGATCCGCGGCATAAAGCAAAACAGATTCACGCCGGCCTTGTCAGACCTGCTCGATCCATTTCGGATTCGCTTCTACCTCAGGTGATTCAGGTCACATCGGCCCAAAAGAGCCACTGCTAAAACTGAATCATCGTGCCGATAAAGCTGTGAGAGGGGTCCATCGAGGGTTTTTGGGATAGGCCCTCGACCACACGGGAAACCCCTCTCAATTCGGAGGTCGGGCCATGAGCTATCATTCCAACATTCCTGAATTCAGTATTTGCAACCCCGACTGTAATGGTCGTATACTGAACTCCGACCATTACGGTCGTAGTTTCAATGCGGATCGCCAGAATCTCCTCTCCTTCCGGCGCATCCGGGGAGTTTATCGGGTGAGCGTGCTCAGTGATTTGAAGGTCGGCGAGACAGGTATTCTGGTCGGTCTCGACCTGCCGGAATCCGTGCAGAACCACCTCATGCATATGGGCTTTGTGCCCGATGCTGAGGTGACCGTCCTGCGCCGCGCTCCCGCCGGCGACCCCACCGTCTATCAAATTGATGGAATGGAAATTGCCCTCCGCCACGAAACTGCCGACTCCATCCGCGTGCGTACCCCCGAGAGCGAATCCGCGTCCCACGGCGGCCTGCACCTGGCCACACCGACCCACACGCCGGAACTTCTTGAGGTCGGGCGGTGAGCACCTGCTGCGAGACACCCGCCTTCGAGCCCCCCCAGGGACCGCATCCCGCCGGGACACTCAAGACCGTTGTCCTTATCGGCCCGCCCAACTCTGGAAAGTCCACTCTTTTCAATCGCCTGACTGGCCTGCGCCAGAAAGTAGCCAACTACCCCGGCGTCACCGTCGAACAGCGCATGGGCCTTATGGCCGGCGTCGGCCGCAACGACCTCACCCTCATCGACTTGCCCGGTATCTACTCGCTCACACCCTACTCCGAAGATGCCCGCGTGGCCGTCGATGTCCTCCAGGGCAAAATGCCGGGAACCCCCAAGCCCGACGCCGTCATCCTCGTCCTCGATTCCCTTCACCTGACCCGCCAGTTGATGCTGGCTGCTCCCGTTCTCGCCGTCGGATTGCCCACCCTCGTCCTGCTCAACATGAGCGACCTGATGGAAACCCGCGGCGGAAAAGTCGATGCCCTGCAACTCGCCCGCGAACTGGGCGCACCCGTCGCCCAGATTAGCGCCGTCCATGGCTCCGGCCTCGACGCCGTCCCGCTCTTCCTCAACCAGCACGCCGAAAGCGCGCCAGCCAGACCCCTCGCCCTGCCCGTCTTCGGCAATGCCGCCAGCACCCACACTTGGGCCGCCCAGGTCAGCCGCAGCACCGGCTATCGTGCCCCGCTCTCCGTGGAGGGCACACGCAAGATCGATAACATTCTGCTCCATCGCATCTGGGGTCCACTGCTCTTCCTGCTCGTTGTCGTAGGCGTCTTTGAAGTTGTCTTCTCCATCGGCCAGCCGCTCTCCGATGGCTTTGGCAGCCTGCTCGCCCACATGGGCAACTTTGTCCGCCCCCTCCTCCCTGCCGGATGGCTCCAGTCCCTGGTTCTCGACGGCGCCTGGAAGGGCATCTCATCCGTTCTCGTCTTCCTTCCGCAGATTCTGCTGCTCTTCCTCTTTATCGGAATACTCGAAGACTCCGGCTACCTCGCCCGCGCCGCCCTCATTGCCGACCGCGTCATGCGCACTACCGGCCTCAACGGCAAGGCCTTCATCCCACTGCTCTCCGCCTATGCCTGCGCAGTCCCGGCCATCATGGCCACGCGCACCATTGAGAACAAGCGCGATCGCATGGCCACCATCCTCGTCACGCCCTTCATGACGTGTTCGGCGCGCCTGCCCGTTTACATGCTCCTCATCGCGGCCTTCATTCCCAACATCGCCTACCTGCACGGATTTCTCGGCCTGCGCACCATCGTCATGCTCAGCCTCTACGTTGCCGGATTCGTAGGCGCGATGACCACCGCCTGGCTCCTGAAGAGTTCCATCCTCAAATCCAGCGAGACGCCCTTCATCCTCGAATTGCCGCAGTACCGCATGCCCACCCTGCGCTCGCTCGGCATCCGCTTATTCGATCGCGCCAACGTCTTCCTTCGTCAGGCTGGAACCGTCATCCTCTGCGTCACGCTGGCCCTCTGGGTACTCGCCCATCTCCCCATCCTGCACACGAGCTCAGGCGCTTTTTCCGCTCCCGATTTGGCCAATAGCGTCATCGGCCGCCTCGGTCACTTCATCGAGCCGGCCATCGCACCCCTGGGCTTCAATTGGAAGATTGGTATCGGCCTGCTCTCCAGCGTGCTCGCCCGCGAAGTGATGGTCTCCACCATGGGCACCCTCTATGGCGCCGACCCCGCAACGCAAAGCCTCAGCCTTCAGACCGCCCTCCATCACGACATGACCCTGGGCGGCGCACTGGCTCTGATGATCTTCTTCGCCTTCGCCATGCAGTGCACATCCACCATGGCCGTGGTCCGCCGCGAAACCAACAGCTGGAAGTGGCCCGCCGTCCAGTTCCTCTACATGCTCGCGTTAGCCTGGACCGCCGCCTTCGTCGTCAACCACGTAGCCATGGCCATCTTCGGTTAGCACCCGCTAACCGCGTCTACTTTGTATCTCTTGTTTTCAATCCAGCCCCAAATGAATGGGTGCCCCAGGTCCCTCGCATTTGGGGACCTGGGAAAGCGCGAACCTTCATCGACCCGCATCTCCCGCCACCAAACGATGGGTGCGCCACCCTAAACAAGGATTTTTGTTGTTTAGGGTGGAAAGCACGAACCTCTATCGACAGTATCTCGCGCCAATGATGCAGCGTGCCCATCCATCGCGCTGTTTCACAAACGTCATTGCGAGCGAAAAGCGAGCGGATGCCCCACCGCAGGTGGCTACCCTCGCGCCTCCACGCCCGAATCCGCATGCAGCTGTTGCAGCGCGAAAACCGTGATCTGGTTTTGCTGGATCGCCGCAATCCCCTCCGCCGCCGCCTGTGCCGCCGCGATCGTCGTAATCGTGGGAATCCGCGCCAGCACCGCCGCCCTGCGAATCGCCTTCTCGTCGAAGAACGTATCCTGCCCCCGCGGTGTGTTGATGATCAGCTGAATCCGGTCGCCCTTGATCAGGTCAACCACATTGGGCCGGCCTTCTTTCACCTTGAAGACGCGCTCTACGCGCAAGCCCACACCCTCAAGCGCATTCGCCGTGCCTTCCGTCGCCACAATCTGGAAGCCAAGATTCACGTAGCGTCGCGCCAACTCCACAGCCGCTTCTTTATCGTGATCGTTCACGCTCAGGAACAGCGTCCCGCCCGTCGGCAGCCTGTGCCCAGCCGAAAGCTGCGCCTTCGCAAACGCCTCGCCAAACGTTGCCGCCACGCCCATCACTTCGCCCGTTGACCGCATCTCCGGCCCCAGAACCGTGTCGACACCGGCAAACTTGTTCCACGGAAAAACCGGTGACTTCACGTAGTAGTGGCTGCCCGTTCCCAGATCCTTCGCGGCCTTCAGTTGTTCAGGCAGCAATTCGCGCAGCTTGCGTCCCGTCATCAACCGCGCCGCAACCTTCGCCAGTGGAATCCCCGTAGCTTTCGAAACATAAGGAACCGTGCGCGATGCGCGCGGATTCACCTCGATCACATAAACGTGGTCCTTGTCTTCCGCATCGCGCTGAATGGCGAACTGCAGATTGACGAGCCCCACCACCTTCAACGCCAGCGCCAGCTTGCGCGTATACGTGCGCAAAACCTCAAGCGTCTCCGGCCGAATGTTCACCGCCGGCAGTACGCACGATGAATCCCCCGAGTGAATGCCTGCCTCTTCGATGTGCTGCATGATGCCTGCAATGATCACGTCTTCCGAATCGCACAACGCATCCACATCCACTTCTGTCGCATTCATCAGGAAGTGATCCACCAGAACGGGCCTCTCCTGCGAGTACTCGACAGCCTGTGTCATGTACTGCGCAACCGCCTCGGCATCATGGGCAATCACCATCGCGCGCCCACCCAGCACATAACTCGGCCGAACCAGCACGGGATAACCGATGCGCTCACCCACCGCGAGCGCTTCTTCCACACTCGTTGCCGTACCGCCGGGCGGCTGCGGAATCTCCAACTCTTCCAGCAGCTTTCCGAATCGCTTCCGATCCTCCGCAAGATCGATCGACTCCGGCGACGTGCCAATGATCGGCACGCCCGCCGCACGCAGCCGTTGCGCCAGGTTCAGCGGCGTCTGTCCGCCAAACTGCACAATCATGCCGATCTGCGCGCCCGACTGCGCCTCGTGGTTGTAAACCGCCAACACATCTTCCAGCGTCAACGGCTCAAAGTAGAGCCGGTCGCTGGTGTCGTAATCCGTTGAAACCGTCTCGGGATTGCAGTTCACCATGATCGTCTCGTAGCCGTCGTCCTTCAGCGCAAACGCCGCATGGCAGCAGCAGTAATCGAACTCGATTCCCTGCCCGATGCGGTTCGGCCCCGACCCCAGAATGATGATCTTCCGCTTGTCCGTCGGCGGAGCCTCATCCTCTTCGTCGTACGTCGAGTAGAGATACGGCGTCATCGACTCAAACTCCGCCGCGCACGTGTCTACCAGCTTGAACACCGGCTTGATGCCGTGCCCTTCCCGCAGCTCCCGCACGCGCTGAATCCCCGCGTGGCCTTCGAGCTTCCACTCCGTCGCAATGCGCTCATCGCTCAGGCCCAGCCGCTTCAGCCTGCGCAAATGCTCCTCGGTAATCTCGCTCGGTGATGTCTTCGCGATCGCCATCTGTTCGAGCGTGATCTCGCGAATCTGGTGCAGAAACCACGGATCCATCCCCGTGAGCCGCGCCACTTCCCGCACGCCCAGCCCGCGCTCAAACGCGAAGCGAATGTATCCCAGCCTGTCCGGCTGCGGAGTCACCAGCTTCTGCGTCAGTCGCCTCGGCTCCAGCACCTCCGCGCCTGTCTTCTTGCCGGTCTCGAGCGCGCGCCACGCCTTCATCAGCGCTTCCTTGAAGGTGCGGCCCATCGCCATCACCTCGCCCACCGACTTCATCTGCGGCCCCAGCGTTTCGTCCGATCCGGGAAACTTTTCGAATTGCCACTTCGGGATTTTCACGACCACGTAATCAATCGTCGGCTCAAAACACGCCGGCGTCTTGCGCGTAATGTCGTTGGGAATCTCGTCGAGCGTATAACCCACCGCGAGCTTGGCGGCAATCTTTGCAATCGGAAATCCCGTCGCCTTCGATGCCAGCGCCGACGACCGCGACACGCGCGGATTCATCTCGATCACCGTCATCCGTCCATCCAGTGGATTCACGGCAAACTGCACATTCGATCCACCCGTCTCCACGCCGATCTCTCGCATCACGGCAATCGCCGCATCGCGCATCTTCTGGTACTCGCGATCCGTCAGCGTCTGCGCCGGCGCCACGGTGATCGAGTCACCGGTATGCACGCCCATGGGATCGAAATTCTCAATCGAGCAGATGATGATCACGTTGTCTGCGAGGTCGCGCATTACCTCGAGTTCGTACTCTTTCCACCCGAGCACGCTCTCCTCGATCAGGCATTCGTGCACCGGCGAAAGGTCCAATCCGCGCGCGAGAATCTCCATCAGCTCTTCGCGGTTGTACGCAATGCCACCGCCCGAGCCACCGAGCGTAAACGAGGGACGAATGAGCACTGGAAATCCAAGCTTCCCCGCAAAATCCAGCCCATCGCGAAGATTATTCACCAGCGCCGACTTCGAAACTTCCAGCCCGATGCGGATCATCGCATCTTTGAACAGCAGCCGGTCCTCGGCCTTCTTGATGGCTTCCAGCTTCGCGCCAATCAGCTCCACGTTGTACTTGTCGAGAATCCCCGCATCGGCCAGATCGACGGCCAGGTTCAGAGCCGTCTGCCCACCAACCGTCGGCAGCAAAGCAAACTTCCCCGAGCCGGCTCCAAGCATCTCCGATTCGATGCGGATAATCTCTTCCACATACTCGCGCGTCAGCGGCTCAATATACGTGCGGTCGGCCAGTTCCGGGTCGGTCATGATGGTGGCCGGGTTCGAATTCACCAGCACTACCTCATAGCCTTCCTGCCTCAAAGCCTTGCACGCCTGCGTGCCCGAGTAGTCAAACTCCGCCGACTGCCCAATCACAATCGGCCCCGAGCCGATCACCAGAATCTTCTGTATGTCATTTCTGCGTGGCATCTATTGAATTGCCTTCTGTCTTTCGATTTGGCCTTGCTTTGCAAGCCCGCGGCTTTGAAAAGGCCCGGCTTCAGCCGTGCCACAATGATCGCCAATAAACCCTTCGGGCTTTAGCCCCGGAAGGACGCGTCGATCTTCGCTTTGAAAGGGCACGGCTTTAGCCGTGCCGTCACCACCGCCATGAGGGGCTAGGGGCTTCAGCCCCTGAGGGATGGGGTCCAACTTCCACCCTGGATACGCCGACGAATACCTATACTCCGAAGGTCTTGCACACAAATGCTTCTTAACTGGATTCAAATGAATGTAGTACAAATGTCGCTCATAGTCTTCCCCATCGCGGATGCGATGATCCGCAAATCCGCGCTGCCAAACCTCGGCATTCGATCCAAGCTCCCTCTTCGCCCGGAACGAGAATCCGCCTTTGATCAACTGCATCGCGCGCTCCAGCGGAACCGAAGGCGTAATCAGAATATGAAAGTGATCGGGCATCAGCACAAATTCGTGCAACAGATATTTATCTCGATGCGCCAGGAGGTTTTGAAAGAACAACCGCGCCCAGGGCTCAGCCCGAAACAACGAACGGCTCTCCCAAGTCTTCGAAGTCACGAAGTACGTTTGCGCGTTGTTCGTTGCGTGTTCTCGCGCTGGCTTCAAATCATCCCTCAGCGGCTAAAGCCGCGGTGTGTTCTTGCGTCACATCGGCACGACTAAAGTCGTGCCCCTTCAAGGCACCAACCCATTCGACACGGTATCCATGTCATTTGGGTCCGCCCCTCCAAAAAACAGCGGAGCCAAAAGCCCCGCCGCCTCAACACAAATCTTCACGCAACAAGCCGGTCATCCCTTCCACTCCTCCATCATCTTCCTGAAGTCGCGGAACAAATAGTGCGAATCGTGCGGCCCCGGCGCAGCCTCCGGATGATACTGCACGCTGAACAGCGGTAGCGTCTTGTGCCGAAGTCCTTCCAGCGTGTTGTCATTCAGATCCACGTGCGTCAGCTCCACCTCATTCGCATTGATCGAGTCGGGATCGACGGCAAAGTTGTGGTTATGCGCCGTAATCTCCACCTTGCCCGTCGTGTTGTTGCGTACAGGATGATTGCCGCCGTGATGCCCAAACTTCAGCTTGTAGGTCTTTCCGCCCAGCGCCAGCCCGCACAACTGATGCCCCAGGCAAATCCCGAACACCGGCACGCGGCCCATCATTTCGCGAATCGCCTGCACCGCGTAGTCCACAGGCTCCGGATCGCCCGGCCCGTTCGACAGAAACACGCCATCCGGTTTCAGTCCGAGAACCTCGTCCGCCGTCGTCTCCGCGGGAACCACCGTCACCCGGCATCCCTCGCGTGTCAGCATGCGCAGAATGTTGTGCTTGATCCCGAAGTCGTACGCCACCACATGATGGTGCTTGCGCACTTCCGAATCTTCGACAACGGCATGAGCCAGGTAAGGATCATCGGTCTGGTTGCGTCCATCGAATTCATCGAACGTATACACGGACTTCGTCGAAACCACCTTCGCCAGATCCGTCCCATCCATTTTGCGGATCGCCCGCGCCCGCGCCACCAGCACGTCGGTGTCCGTCTCGGTCGAAGAAATCACGCCGCGCATCACGCCATGCGTGCGCAGATGCCGCACCAGCGCGCGCGTGTCGATCTCCGCCAGCACCGGAACCGCGTACCGCTCCATGTACTCGTCGGTGACCTGCTCCGAGCGCCAGTTCGAGCTGATAGCTGAAAACTCGCGCACGATCAGGCCCTCGATATAGGGCTTGGCCGACTCGTTATCTGCCAGGTTGGTGCCGTAATTCCCGATTTGCGGGTTGGTAAGAACGACAATCTGTCCGGCATAGGAAGGATCGGTGGCGATTTCCTGATAACCGGTAAGGGAAGTATTGAAAACGACCTCACCCTGGCATTCGCCTAGGTGCCCGTAGCCGTGGCCGCGGAAGATGCGCCCGTCTTCGAGCGCTAAGATTGCCTGCATTGCCGCTCCGGAGAGTGGATTCATCCGATTCTACCACCTGCGGTGGGGCAGACGCTCGCTATTCGGTTGCAGGAGATTTGTGCTTTCACGCTCATTTCACGATGAAGATCTGGATCGAATACGGCGCGAAGCTGAAAGCTGACGGCTTGTAGCTGAAAGCTGCCTTACCGCACCACGCCCGCATCCCGCGTCGGCCAATACACAAACACAGCCTTCCCATAAACCAGCCCGCGCTCCACCGGGCCAAACTCCCGGCTGTCTGACGAAATCGAACGGTGATCGCCCATCATGAAATACGCATCCCGCGGAACCACCATCTCCGCCATCGAGCGGCTGTCGCGATACTCCTCCGGAACGTAGCCTTCCGTCTGGGGCACGCCGTTCAGCCACACCACCCCGCGGTCGATGCGCAGCCGGTCGCCGGGCAGCGCAATCACCCGCTTGATGTAGCTCTTCTCAGGGTCGCGCGGATAATGAAACACCACCACGTCTCCGCGCTCAATGGCCGAGAGATGGTAAACGAACTTGTTGATGAAGAGACGGTCACGATCTTCCAGCCGCGGCAGCATGCTCGTACCTTCCACCCGCACCGGTTGGTATAGAAACGTAATAATCAGCACCGAGGCGATCGCAGAAATCAGCAGATCCCGCAGCCAAAGCCCCAACCCGCTCCCTGAGCGCTGCGTCTCAACCACCACGCTCGCCACCGGCAGCTCATCCGCCCCAGGCGCGCCCGCCTCTATAGTGTCAACTGCCTTAATTTCGTTTGGATCCGTATCCATTGCAGCCCTTCAATCAGCAAAACCGCACAGATCCCAAAGTCGAACGGGACTCCAACCGAACCAAAGACTCAAAAATCAGCCTTTGCGAGCCCATGAAATATCTCGGGAACAGTGACGTTCAACCCTTCACGGGTCTCCCCCAAGTATAAATCCCGTTCCCGCGAGTGAAAATTCCACCCGCTCTGCAACAGTGGCTGCACAGCTGCGGAAAAACTCAATTGAGGCCATTGTTTTAAAAGGTACGGCCTCAGCCCGTACGTTCAGTCGTTTGAAAGGGACCTCGGGCTTCAGCCCCCGAAGGACGTTCTCCTCGAATTCGCCTCCTTTGCGAGTTTTTCCGCAGCCTGTTCAGCCCCTGATGATGTTCTTCCAGGATTCGCCTTGAATAGTGGCCTTTTCAGCAGCCTCTTCGGCCCCGAGGGATGCTCTTTCGAACGCAAAAAACAATGCCCGGAGAAGTTTCCTTCTCCGGGCCTTCAATCCATCTACTTCTTGGCTCCTAATACGCAAGCCACTCAAACCAAAGCGAGTCGCTATCCTGCGAATACGCCTTCGACAACGCCGTGTTGCCTTGGTACATCTCGATGTTCTGGTTCGCCTTGCTCAAGTAAGAGATCGCCGTACTCGAGCCATTCCGCCAGGCAAACGCATTGTCCATGTAGGTGTACGCATAGAACGGCAGCGGATTGCTGAACGAACCATTCACTTCCGTCCGCTCCACAATCCACTCCGCGCT
>Ga0182013_10001799_pt1 | contig 28915 bp, 23 predicted proteins | sample 612S2MmetaG_FD_120487 | JGI IMG/M metagenome (GOLD analysis project Ga0182013, IMG submission 120487) | Permafrost microbial communities from Stordalen Mire, Sweden - 612S2M metaG | ecosystem: Environmental > Terrestrial > Soil > Wetlands > Permafrost | place: Sweden: Stordalen | collected... | reverse complement strand
CGCCGAGACCGGCCACCTGGTGCTCGCGACCCTGCACGCCAACAGCTCGAACCAGGCGATCGACCGCATCATCAACTTTTTTCCGGAAGAGCGGCGCGAGCAGCTGCTCATGGACCTGTCGCTGAACATCCGCGCGCTGATTTCCCAGCGCCTGATTCCGCGCGAGTCGGGCACCGGCCGCATAGCGGCCATGGAAATCATGCTGGCGTCGCCGCTGATCTCGGATTTGATCTTCAAGGGCGAAGTGGCCAAGATCAAGGACGTGATGTCGCGCTCCAACCGCCTCGGGATGAAGACCTTCGACCAGGCGCTGTTCGACCTGTACGAAGCGGGTTTGATCTCGTACGAGGATGCGCTGCGCAACGCCGATTCGAAGAACGAGCTGCGCCTGCGCGTGAAACTCGAGAGCAAGCGCGAAATGAAGAACCCGGAGGACGCCGGCCAGGCCCTGCAGATCCTCGAGGAAGAAGAAGGCCAGGTGTTCTAGTCCATGTCCGCGTCCCCCGACGTTCCGGCTCAGGTGATGAACACCAAGCCGCTGTTCAAGCTCATGGTCGAGAGAAAGGCATCGGATCTTTTTTTCACCTGCAATGCGCCCGTCAAGATCAAGATCGACGGCAAGATATTTCCGGTCAACAAGCAGATATTGAGCCCCGAGACCGTGCGCCAGGCGGCCCTGGGACTGATGACCCAGGATCAGATCGAGCACTTCAACGAAGAGCTGGAGATCGATTTCGCGATTTCCGAGGCCGGCCTCGGCCGCTTCCGGGTCAACGTCTTCTATCAGCGCGGCTATCCCGCCATGGTGCTGCGCTACATCACCGCGGAAATGCCCAAACTTGAGGATCTCGGGATGCCCGAGATCCTCAAAGACCTGATGATGCTCAAGCGCGGCCTGATCCTCATGGTGGGCGCCGCAGGCGCGGGAAAATCGACGACGCTCGCGGCCATGATCAACTACCGCAACGAGACCTCGTCCGACCATATCCTGACCATCGAGGATCCGATCGAGTTTCTGCATACCAACAAGAAATCCATCGTCAATCAGCGCGAGGTCGGCCTGGACACCAAGTCCTTCGCCCGCGCCTTGCGCGGCGCCGTGCGCTCCGCCCCGGACGTCATCCTGATCGGCGAGATCCGCGACCGCGAGACCATGGAGGCGGCGATCGCGCTTTCAGGAACCGGGCATCTGTGCATCGCCACCTTGCACGCGAACAACTGCGCCGAGACGCTCGACCGCATCATCAACATGTTTCCGCGCGACCAGCACAACCAGATTTTCCTGGATCTCTCGCAGTACCTGCGCGCCATCCTCTCGCAGCGCCTGGTCTGCGCGAAGACCGGCACCCGGGTGGCGGCGGCCGAGGTGATGGTGAACACCCCTTACGTCTCCGAACTCATCAAGAAGGGCGACGTCATTGCGGTCAAGGAAGCGATCCGAACCGGCACCGAGCGCGGCATGCTGAGCTTCGACAGTTCGCTCTACAACCTGGTTCGCGAAGGGCGGATCGAGATGGAAGAGGCGCTGTCGATGGCCGATTCGCGGACCAACCTCGAAGCCAAGATCAATTTCGGCTGAAGCGGGAATTCGCAGCGTTCGAGATTGCCCTCGAACTGCCGGCTGCAGACGTCCCAGCCGGATTTCAACGCCCGCTCCCGGCAGGCCTTGGGGTCGACGCGGAGCGCGCGCCGCGCGGCCGCCGCCAGATCGAAGTCAAGCGCTCCGGTCACTCCGTCCTCGACGACATCGATGGGCCCGGTCACGGGATAAGCCGCCACCGGAACGCCGCAGGCCATCGCTTCCAGATTGACCAGGCCGAAGGTGTCGGTACGGCTCGGAAAAACCATGACGTCGGAGGCGGCGAGATGCATCGCCAGGTCCGCGCCGAATCGATAGCCCGCAAATATCGCACCGGGATACTGCTGTTCGAGGCGGGACCGTTCGGGACCATCGCCGATGACGATTTTGCTTCCCGTCCAGTCCATCTTCAGGAAGGCGTCGATGTTCTTCTCGATGGCGACGCGGCCGACGTAGGCTGCGATCGGACGAGGCAGCGCCAGGAATTCTTTCGGCCCCGGCTTGAACAGTCCGGTATCGACCCCGCGGTGCCAGGCCGCGAGATTGCGGAAGCCCCTGGCCTCGAGGTCGCGGCGCACCGAGGGGGTGCTCACCATGCATCGCGCGGCCGCTCCATGGAACCAGCGCAAAGCCCGGTAGGAGAATCCCAGGGGAATCGGAAAACGCGCGCGCAGATACTGCGGAAATTGAGTGTGATATGACGTGGTGAAGGGCATGCCCGCGGCCGCGCAGAACCGCCGCGCCGCCAAGCCGAGCGGGCCTTCGGTCGCGATATGAAGCGCCTGCGGGGCGAAAGCGCGGATGCTGCGTTTCACATCCTGGTAGGGCAGCAGGGAAAGGCGGATCTCGGGGTAGGTCGGACATCCGATGCTGTGGAAATCCCCGGGATTGATGACCCGCACTTCATGGCCGAAACGGCCCAGCCACGCCGCCGTCTGCGCCAGGGTGCAGACCACGCCGTTGGTCTGAGGAAACCACGCGTCGGTCACGATCATGACTCTCATGCGCGCCTAAGTTCGCACGCCGGGATGACGTTACGATGAACGGCGCCCCTGTAACACCCGTGTAACGCAAATCCTATATTTGCTTCATGGGCGAATTACATCGAACTTCTGAAAGGAACCACCATGCAAAGTTTTTGGGCGGAACTGCGGACTCAGCGATGGGACGACCATCGCTACTATCATCACAGCCGTATCAATCAATCGCTGCATTTGCTGAGTGCGGTCAGCTTCATCGTCGCCTATGTCACCGCGTTCGCGGATCCGGCGAAGTCGGCGCTGATCGGGTGGCTGGTGTCCATGGTGAGCCGTCAATCCGGCCACTTCTTCTTCGAGCCGAAGGGTTATGACGAGGTCAATCGGGCGTCGCACGAATACAAGGAGAACATCAAGGTGGGGTACAACCTCAAGCGCAAGGTGATCCTGCATGCCGTGTGGGCGCTCTCGCCGGCGCTGCTGTGGCTCGATCCCACGTTCTTCGGCCTGTTTGCGCCCCATGCCGGCGGCGCCGAATTCGCGCGCCACGTGGGCGAAATCTGGCTCTTCGTCGGAATCGGCGCGCTGCTGTTCCGCACGGTGCAGCTGTTCTTCCTAAAGGGCGTGCAAACCGGGCTGGTGTGGCTCACCAAGATCATCACGGACCCGTTCAACGACGTGAAGATCTACTGCAAGGCGCCGCTCTACTTGATGCGGGGCGAGCTTATCGATCCCATGGGCGATGTGGCCGTCCATCCCTTGAACCAAGCCTGAATCATCTCCCTGAATACGCGGCGCTTGATGGACTTGGCGGTGAGCAGCGGATCCGCCCACCACCAGCCGTCGCTCTGCATTTCGCGGGCCGCCGACAGGATCCTGTCGGCGACCTCGGCGAAATCCGCGTCCGTGTAATTCAGGCTGAAGATGAGGCGCCCGGTACCGACCCAGCTCAAGGAAAGGCCGGCGGCGCGCAAATAATATTGAAACATCCAGTTGTAGCGCGACGCGCCGAGATAGCAGACGGTCCAAATCGTGGACAGGTTGGAGACCCGGACCGGCACCTGCGCGGCGGCCAATCGACCGTTGAGCGCCGCTGCGCGCGAATCCCAGACGGCGTCGAGGTTGCCGTACAGTGCGCGCACCGAATCGCCCTCGAGCCGGCTCAGGAATTCATGCATGGCGCCCATGACATAGGGATGCGAATTGAAGGTGCCGCGCGCAAAACAGATGTCGGCAGGCCGATCCTCGCGAAAGCGGCGCATGAAACGCGCCTCGCCGCACAGCACCCCCACGGGGAGGCCGCCCGCCACCGTCTTCCCGTAGGTGACCATGTCGGCGCGCACCCCGAAATATTCCTGGGCGCCCCCCGGTGCGAGCCGGAATCCGACGAAGACTTCGTCGAAAATCAAGACGATGCCGCGGGCGCTGCACACTTCGCGCAAGCGGCGGAGCCAGGCGGTGTAGGCGGGACGGTCGAAGTGCGCCGTGCGGCCGCCGTCGATGAGAGTCGAGTCGCCGGGCGCGCCGCTGTTCGGGTGCAAGGCCTGCAGAGGGTTGACCAGGACGCAGGCGATATCGCGCCTGCTGTCGAGCACGGACAAGCTCGCCTCGTCCATGTCCTTCAAGGTGTAGGTGTCGCGGGCGGCCAGAGGATTGCCGACGCCGGGCTGCACGTCGCCCCACCAGCCGTGATACGCGCCGCAGAATCGCACCAAGCGGCTGCGCCTGGTGTGATAGCGCGCCAGGCGCACCGCCTGCATCACGGCTTCCGTCCCGGACATGTGAAAGGACACTTCGTCCAGGCCGGAAATCTGCCGCAGCCGCCCTACGTTGTAGGCAGTGACCGGATGGTAGGCGCCCAGTACCGGGCCCAGGCTGCGGACTCTCCGGGCGCCGCGTTCGATGCATTCCTTGTAGAAGTCGTAGCCGAACACGTTGACGCCGTAGGAACCCGTCAGATCGTACAGCCGATTGCCGTCAAGGTCGGTGACCGTCACGCCGGACGAAGATTCGAGGGCGGCGGCCGATTTGAAATGCCTGCGCACGAAGCCGCTGAATTGAAACGGCACGCGGTAGCGGGAGGTGAATTGCAGGTCCGAGACGCCTGGCGCCATGTCGGCGGTGAACTGCGCCGTTTTGCGGCAGCGCTCGGCAAACCCGGCCGCCAGCCGCATGAAGCCGGCGCGGCGGGCCGCGGCGACGTCTTCGGGCGCCGCATCGGCGCGGAAGAAATGCGCCTCATCGTATTCGTAGAACGGCACCCACGATGCAAAACGCCGCGCCATGCGCGAATGTCCCGCCAGAGAGCGGTGCTTGGCGCGGGAGAGCTGGAGGCGCATTTGCGCCCTGCGCAGCAGAATCAGCAGAACGAAGCCGCCCAGCGCGTAAGACATGATGGTTGTAATCGGCGTGTTCCTCGTATGCCCTTGGCGGCGCACTCTATTGCAGGCGAGTGACACTGAGATGACTGGAAAATCCCTGATTGCCCGGATCGTCCAGCAGGAGGACATCAATTTCCTGCTCACCAACCGCATTCCGCGGCGGCTGTCGACGCAATTCATGGGCTGGTTGAGCCGGATCGAGCAGCCCCTGGTCTGCCGGCTATGCATCGGCTTGTGGGGGATGTTCTCCGATCTGGACCTCAGCGAAGCGAAGCAAAAGCGATTCAAGAGCGTGCATGACTGCTTCACCCGCGAGTTGAAGGAGGGGGCCCGTCCCGTCGATCCGGACCCCGGAGTTCTGGTCAGTCCCTGCGACGCCCTGGTCGGAACCTGCGGAACCGTAACCCCGGGGTCCGTGCTGCAGGCAAAGGGCTTTCCTTACCCGCTCGAGGATCTGCTGGGCGACGCGGCATCGATGCGCTACTACCAGGGGGGCTGGTACGCGACGCTGCGCCTGACCTCGAGCATGTATCACCGCTTCCATGCGCCGGCCGATTGCCGGGTCGAGCAGGTCAATTACATTTCAGGCGACACCTGGAACGTGAATCCGATCGCGCTCAAACGGGTCGAAAGATTGTTCTGCAAGAACGAACGGGCCGTCATTCGCTGCCGTTTACCTGAGACGGGCGCACTCATCACACTCGTGCCCGTGGCGGCGATTTTGGTCGCCAGCATGCGTCTGCGCTTTTTGGACGTGCTGCTGCATCTGCGCTATCGCGGGCCCAATGTGATTCCCTGCGATGCGGTGCTGCGCCGGGGGGAAGAAATGGGATGGTTCGAGCACGGTTCCACCATCATCGTGTTCGCGCCGCGGGGTGCTCGCCTGCACGAGACCGTGCGCGAAGGCGGGCGCGTGCGCATGGGCCAGGCGTTGATGCGGATCGACGAAATGAGCCGGTGCGGGCCCGCGTCGGACGATTTCCGCGGCGGGCCGGCCGGCGGCGCCGTGCAACCCACCGGCGGCGATACGTAAATTTAACAATTAAGTCAAACGTGTGATACGCGGTCCCAATACCTTGGCGGCTCCTCAACCTTAAACAGTATTTGGGAGACCGTAGTGCGAATTCATCAAGCGGTTCGTCTGGCGCTGCTGCCGGCGGCATTGTGCGCGACCTTGAGCGCTTTGGCGGCCAATTCCGCCTCCACGCCGATCACCAACGTGATCGTGCTTTACCAAGAGAACGTATCCTTCGACCACTACTTCGGCACCTACCCGAATGCACAGAACGCCGCGGGCGAACAGCCGTTCTTTGCGTATAACGGCACGCCCACCGTCAACGGCTTGACGCCGTCATTGCTCAAGACCAACCCGAATTTGAACGCGGCCAATACGGCCAAGGTCAATCCGATGCGGCTCACCCCGGCCCAAGCCTATACCTGCAGCCAGAACCATAACTACGGTCCCGAGCAGCAGGCGGTCGACGGCGGCCTCATGGATCAGTTTCCAAAATTTACCGGCCGCACCACCAGCGAAGGCTGCGCGGCTGACGGTTCGACCGCGCTCGGCTACTTCGACGGCAACACCGTCTCCGCGTATTGGAACTACGCCCAGAACTTCGCCATGAGCGACAACTCATTCGCCTCGACTTTCGGTCCCTCGACGCCCGGCGCCGTCAATCTGGTCTCCGGCCAAACCTACGGCGGCATCACGCACTTCGGCACGGGCTCGACGTCTTCCTATCCGCCGACGGTGACGAGTCCGGTGAGCGACATCGGCGACTTCGATGCCTATCTCGACGATTGCGGCAACGACAAGGGCGGCACGGTCACGACCACGACCACGCTCGAGATGTCGAACGGCACGACGAACACGAACAAGAACATCGGCGACTTGCTGAACGCGGCCGGAGTCACCTGGGGCTGGTTCCAAGGCGGCTTCGCACCGACCGTGGCGGCCACGGCAACGGCACCGGCGATCTGCGGCGCGGCCCGCACCAATCACCAGTATCCGAGCACCACTCCGTCGGTCATCGTGCCGAATCCGGCGGCACCGCTGTTGACCGGCGCCGACATTCACACCAGCGGCGCGGACTATGTCTCGCACCACGCACCGTTCCAGTTCTATGCTTCGACCCGCAACCCTCACCACCTGCCCCCGTCCTCGGTCGCGGCCATCGGCACCACGGATCAGGCGAACCACCAGTACGACACGGCGAACTTCTTCCAGGCTCTGGCCGCCAACAATCTGCCGGCCGTTTCGTTCATCAAGGCACCGTCCGCCTACAACGGCCATCCCGGCAACTCGGATCCCGTCACCGAGCAGTACTGGATCACCCAGGTCGTGAATCAAGTCATGCAGTCGAACTACTGGGCGAACGGCAATGTCGCGATCATCATTGCCTACGACGATTCGGACGGCTGGTACGACCATGTCACCGGACCCATCGTCAGCCCGTCGAACGTGAACGTCGACAATCTGGCGGGCGCCGGCAACTGCGGCACTCCGGTCGCAGGCGCCCAGCCGGCCCGATGCGGCCACGGCCCCCGCCTGCCGCTGCTCGTGATCTCGCCCTGGGCGAGTCCGAACTTCGTGGATCACACCTTGACGAACCAGGCGTCCATCATCAACTTCATCGAATCGAACTGGAATGTCGGCTTCATCGACGGCCCGACGGCGCCCCCGGCGGGCCAGGCGTCGTTCGACCGCTATTCCGGCACGCTCAGCGGCTTGTTCAATTTCAACGCTCCGCCCAACACCACGCCGTTCCTGCTGACTTGTTCGGGAGCGCCCGCCAGCTCGCCCGCCCAGGCTTGTCCGGTCGATCCGAATCCGTAATTGAAAATCGCAGCACCGGCGCAGCCGGTGCCGATGCATCACGAGGAATTTGCAATGCACATCATCATCAAATCAGGGCCGCTCGCGGCGGCGATCGGCCTCTGCCTGGCCGGCGCCTCCGGCCATGCGGACACGGTAACGCTGCCCCTGGGCACCGCGGGCAACATCGTCCACACGGGCGACTTCATCGAGAGCTATTTCAGCGGCGGCACCGATTCCACCGGGGAGAGCGGAAGCAATCTCGGAATTTCGTTTTCCAACAACGTGACCGCGCAGAAGGCGGGAAACAACAACTCCACCGGCAACGGAAAATTCGAGAACAATCCTTCGCACGCGAGCGAGGTGATCTTCGCCTCATCGAGCTACGACATCAACGATGCCGGCGGCTTTTCCGGGCTGGCGTTCAACTATGCATTCTCGAACAACAACCTCGCCGACAGCCTGACGGCAACGCTGTACTCCGGCCTCAACGGCACCGGCACCGCACTCGCCACCTTTACCATGAGCTCCACCGGGACGCCCATCGCGTGCGCGACCGGTACCAACGCCTATTGCACCTGGTCGGGGTTCTCGACCGGCGGGGCGAATTTCGGAGCCGCCGACTCGGTGGTGTTGTCGGGCAATGTGTCGCTGTCGGAACTGGATGGCCTGGTGTTCACCACGCCGAGCACCGTGCCGCTGCCCGCGACCGCGTGGCTGATGTTGGGCGGACTCGCAGGATTCGCCGGCGTGTTTCGCCGGCGCTCGGGCGCCGCCGCCTGATCGGAGGCGAAACGGAGACTAGGCATACGCCGGGGACGCAAACCCGGCGTATGCGCCACGAAGCTTGGTTGAGCCGCCTCAGCCTGGCCGCGGCCATGCTGGGCGCGCTGACGGCGACGGCCCATGCCGCCGTACAGGTCGGCGATGCTTGCCCGCGGCCGGAGGCCGGATCGGCGGTGCCGGAGCCCAAAGACCTGCGCAGCAAGAACGGGACGCTGCGCGTCGACCTTCGGATTCACAACGTCCGTGAACGGGACGGCTCGGTTCACTATTGCTACACGCTGCCCGACGGCAGCCAGTCCCCGACGCTTCGCTTGAATCCCGGCGATGAGTTGGTTCTGCTGCTGAAGAACGATCTCGCCGACACGGACACGGGCCCCGATCACCGGCACTCTCATGAGACGGGCGGACGGCAGGGCGACCCGTGCGCAAGCGGCGCGATGAGCCCGACCTCCACCAATTTGCACTTTCATGGTTTGACGGTGCCGCCGCTGTGTCATCAGGACGAAGTCCTCAAGACGTCGATCCAACCGGATGACCCTCCTTTCGAGTATCGATTCCGGGTTCCCGACGATGAACCGCCCGGCTTGTATTGGTATCACCCGCACATCCATGGATTCAGTTCGAAGCAGGTGCTGGGCGGCGCATCGGGCGCGCTCATCGTCGAGGGCCTGGAGCGCGCCGTTCCCGCGGTTTTGGGCCTGCCTGAACGCGTGTTCGTGATCCGCGACCAGGAACTGGTGAATCCCAATGCCCCGCCTTCTGCCGCAGAGCCGGTGGTGCCGAAGCCGGCATTCGACACCGATGGGGATATATCGAACAACAACACGGGCTACGGCGAGCCGGCACGGGACCTATCGGTCAATTTCGTGCCGGTTCCCTATCCCGACTATCCACCGGCGAAGGTGGTGATGAAACCGCGGGAACGGCAACTTTGGCGGGTGCTCAATGCGTCTTCGATCACCTACCTGCATCTGGCCCTGCTATACGACAAGGTGCCTCAGGTCTTCGGCGTGGTCGCGATCGACGGAGTGCCGGTCAACCGCGGCGAGCCCGCGGCGGCCGGCATCAAGCCGGTCGATCACATCGCCGTGCCCCCGGGCAGCCGGGTTGAATTCATCGTCGAAGGACCGGCGCTCGGCGTGAACGGAGTGCTGATCACGCGAACCGTCAACACCGGCCAGGACGGCGAGAATGACCCGAACCGTGCACTCGCGTCGGTGCTTGCGTCCGCCCGCGCGCCCGAACCGCGTTCGCGGCTGCCGGCAGCTGCCGAGCCCTTAGCGGCGCCGGCGCTGCCCTGGATCGGTTCCGTTGCCCCGGTCCGCGAACGCAAGCTGTATTTCTCGGAGCGCCGCGCCGATCCGGCGGACCCGAAGAGTCCGACGTTATTCTTCATCACCATCGACGGCAGGACGCCGGTCCCCTTCGACCCTTCCTCGCCGGTGCCCGACATCGTGGTGAAACAGGGGGACGTCGAGGACTGGATCATCGAGAACCGCTCGCTCGAGCTTCACGCGTTCCACATCCATCAGCTGCACTTCCAGCTGTTGAATTGGTTCGGCATCGAGGTCGATGAGCCGTTCCTGCGCGATACCGTCAGCGTGCCATTTTTCGACAATCGCATGACCGCCTATCCCAGCGTGCGCGTGCGCATGGATTTCCGTGATCCGAACACCGTCGGGACCTTTTTGTACCACTGCCACCTGCTGGAGCATGAAGACGGAGGCATGATGGGGACCATCCGAGTGGACCCGGCCGACGCGGCAACCCCGGCCGACGCGGCAACCCCGGCCGATGGTGCAACCCCACCGCCGTCCGCCGCGGCTGCGCCCCGGCCATAGCGCGGCCGCGGCAAATGCATCGCCAAGGGGTCAAAGAGGCCGGCGGTGCCGGGTCAGGGTCGCGGCGATCGAGGCCAGCACCGCCATCCGCACGGCGACCCCGTTGTTCACCTGCTCGCGAATGACCGAACGGGGGCCGTCGGCCACGTCGGACGCGATTTCGACGCCGCGGTTCATCGGCCCGGGGTGCATCACCAGAACGCTGGGCGCGGCCAATTTCAACCGCCTGGCATCCAAGCCGAAATCGCGGAAATATGCCGCTTCGTCCAGCGACGCACTCTGCGCCATCCGTTCCTTTTGAATCCGCAGCATCATGACGACGTCCGCGCCGGCAATCCCGTCCTCGATGCGCGTAAATCGCTGGGCGCCGCGGAATTCGCCTTCCGGCGGCAGAAGAGCTTCCGGCGCGACCACGCGCACGTCGGTGGTCCCGAGAGTGGCCATGATCTGATGGGCCGACCTGGCCACCCGCGAATGCTTGATGTCTCCGACCATGGCTACCTTCAGCCCGGCGAAGCGGCGCTTGTGCGAACGAATGGTCAGGGCATCGAGCAAGCCCTGAGTGGGATGCGATAGGTGCGCCTCGCCGGCGCTGATCACCGACACGTGTGCGGCGACATGATCGATGAGGAATTCCGGCATACCGGCCTCGGAATCGCGGATCACGAACACATCCGTATTCATCGCTTCGAGGGTATAAATGGTGTCGAGCATGCTCTCGCCCTTGGCCCGCGAGCTCGAGTGCAGGTCGAGATTCAGCACGTGCGCCCCCAAGCGCCGGGCGGCGAGATCGAACGAGGCGCGGGTGCGCGTGCTCGGTTCGAAGAATAAATTGGCAACGGTGACGCCGGCCAGTTCGCGCCCTTCATAGGCCGGCTGCCCCGGAAGGCGGCGGTAGGACTCCGCGCGGTCGAGAATGGCCGTCAGCGAGTCGCGAGTCAGCCCGTCCAGCGTAATGAGGTGGCGCAGGCCCCCGGCGCTGTCTTGTTGTGAACGCATTTGCGCCTCATGTTTCTTCGGTGAACCAACGATCCAGGATGACACAGGCCGCCGCCGCGTCGATATCGGCTTTTTGTACCCGGCGCCGGCGCAGACCGGATTCGCGCGCCGATTTGAGGCGCGCCTCGGCTTCCCGGGAAGAATAGCGCTCATCGACCAACACGACCCGAAGCCGGTACCGGAGTTCGATCTGCGCCGCGAATCCGCGAGCGGCCCGAGTCATCGCACTATCGGAACCGTCGACATTATAAGGCAGGCCGACGATGAGGAGGGCGGGTTGCCATTCGCGCAACAGCGCGTCGATCGCATCCCAGCGGGGCCCGTCGGAACCGGCGGATACGGCTTCCAAGGGGGCGGCGGTCCGGCTCAAGGTATCGCCGCAAGCTACGCCGATCCTGCGCCGTCCAAAATCGAAGGCCAGGACCAATTGCGGTTTGCCGCCCGGCCGCTCCGCGGGCCGGTTGGGCGCGGCTCCGGCCGGCACGGCAGGATCAGGCATTGCCGCTGAGCGGGCTGATGCGCGACAGCTCGACTCCCAGGAGCCTTCCTGCGGCCTGCCAGCGGGACTCGAACGGCAGATCGAATATCAAACCGGGATCCACCGGTGCGTTGAGCCAGACATTCGCGCGGATCTCCTCCTCGAGCTGGCCGCCGTCCCAACCGGCATAGCCCAAGGCAACCACGGCCTCTTCGGGGCCGCGGCCCCCAGCCATCGCGGCCAGGATGTCTCGAGAAGTGGTCACGTGGATGACGTCGGACACCTTGAGCGTCGAATCCCATTCGCCGCCGGCCCGGTGTACGACGAAGCCCCGGTCGGTCTGCATGGGACCGCCCCGCAGCACCGGGCGCTCGCTCAACGGGCCGGTGGAGAGTTCGATTTCCAGCTGTTCGAAAATTTCACTCATGCGCATGGACAGAGGCTTATTGAGGATCAGCCCGAGTGCTCCGCGCGCGTTGTGATCGCACACCAGCGCGACGCTTTGCGCGAAGTTCGGATCGCCCATGGCCGGCATGGCAATCAACAGCTGGTTGGTCAGATAGCCCGAATCGCTAATTGTTCGGCTCCGCATAAAAGACGCTGCCGCCCTGGGAAGCGCCGCCCAAGAACTGCCATTCATACGCGATGCGTATTTCATCATGCTTTGCGGTCAAATCGCCGGGAAACGGATCAAAAGGCGCGGCCAGCTTGAGGATCCGCATCGCGGCCTCATCGATCTCCACGTGGCCGCTGCTGCGCCGGACGGAGGTTTCCAGCAATTTGCCGTCCGAACCGATGGTCACTTCGATCACCGGGGTGCCCGACAGCTTCCGGCGCCGCGCCGCATCGGGGAAATTCATCGTGCCCACGCGCTCGATCTTGCGGCGCCAGTTGTCCAAGTACACGGCGACGTCCGATTCGCGGGTGTCCGCCGCGATCCACAGCTGGCTCTTGGCCTCGCCGCGCATGCGCAATTCGACCCCGTCGTCGTTGGGGTTCATGGCCAGATCAGGGCGCTTTTCGAGCAGCAGCGGCAATTGCGCGGGCTCCTTGGCCGCAGCAGAGGCCGCGAAATATAGAATTTTCGGCGCCGGTCCCTGGGTGGAGATGATCTCTTCGTCGCCGAGGTCGGCACCGCTGCGCTGCGCCGCGGCTCCGTCGTCGCCGGGAACGCCCGGGCGTTCCACCGCCATCAGGGAAGATTTAGGAATCAGCGCGCGCTCGAGCTTCAAAGTATTGCCCGATCCCAGCTGGGTGCGCTGCGAGAGATATTGCGCACCCGGGTTCCTCGGGACGCTCGGCGCCTGATCGCCGACCAGAACCACCTGCAGTTCGGCCGCGTCATCGCCCTGCGCCTTGCTGCCCGGCGAGCTGAAGGTCACGCCCAGAATCACGATGGCGTGGAACAGCGCAGCGAGGAAGCAGGTGGTGAGCATGCGGTCGTTGGCCGGCGGAAGCCCCGCTTGCAGCATTTCGACGCCTTCGTACATATCGGAAGTCACGCGCCGCCCAAAGTCCTCTGGATCGCATCCACCAGCATGGCTCCGATATCGACCCCGTGCTTCTTGTTAAGTTCGCGGATGCCGGTGGGGCTGGTGACGTTGATTTCAGTGACATAATCGCCGATCACATCCAGCCCGACGAAGATCATTCCGGCCGCCTTGAGTTTGGGTCCTATCTGCGAGCACAGCCAGCGGTCGCGGTCGTTGAGCGGCCGGCTGTCGGCCCGCGCGCCGGCGGCGAGATTGCCGCGATTGTCGTCGGGCGTCGGTATGCGCTGAAGGGCGAAGGGGACCGGCTCTCCGTCCACCAAAATCACCCGGCAATCGCCGGCAGTGACGATCTCCGGCAGGTAGCGCTGCACGATCGCGTAACGGGTGCCGTATCCGGTCAGGGATTCGAAGACGACATTGCGGTTCTTGTCGCCCTGTTCCAGGACGAAAATGGACTTGCCTCCCATGCCGTCGAGGGGCTTGCACACAGCTTTGCCGTGCTCGCGCAGGAATTCGCTCATGTCGTGCATGTTGCGGGTGATGAGCGTGGGTGCACAGCACTGCGGAAACCAGGCGGTGTACACCTTCTCATTCATGTCGCGCAGGCCCTGCGGACTGTTGCAGACCAGCGCGCCCTGGCCTTGCGCCCGTTCGAGAATGTAGGTGGTGTAGATGTATTCGGTATCGAACGGCGGATCCTTGCGCATCAGAATCACGTCGAATTCGCCGAGTTCCGCGTCCTGCGCCGGCCCGCGCGCGAACCAGGTGCGGGGATCGTCGAACACCTTGAGGGGAGCCAAACGGCCCCAGGCGATGCCGTCGCGCAGCCAAAGATCCTTCTGCTCGGCGTAAAAGAGCTCCCAGCCGCGCGCCTGGGCGGCGATCAAAATGCCCAAGGTGGTGTCCTTGGCCGGCTTTATCGCTTCGATTGGGTCCATGACCACGACGAGGCGGACTGGGGAAGACATTGCTCGTTCCTCGGAAGGACTTTTAGAAAAAATACAAAATGAATTCTCTCGGGCATCGCGAGTCTAGCGCACGCCCGCGCCGCGGGTCGCTGCATCAGCTCTCTTCCGAGAACTGTGAACCACGCCACCGCTGTTTGGCCCGGCTTACCGCGAAATGTGGACCCCATACCGTGGCTTGCGCGGGCTGGATATGTTAAAAAGCCACAATATTTAAGTACCTACGCACGCTTAAGGGCCGAACGTCCTCAAGGCAGATTCATGGAGAGCATGATCACTACGGCCAAGCCGAAACTCACGGGACTCAAAGTTCTCGTGATCGACGACAGCAAGACCATTCGACGGACCGCCGAAACCTTGTTGACCAAGGAGGGCTGCGAAGTGTTCACGGCCGTGGATGGTTTCGACGCGCTCTCCAAAATCGCCGATCACCAGCCAGATATCGTATTCGTCGACATCATGATGCCGAGGCTCGACGGCTACCAGACCTGCTCCTTGATCAAGCACAACAAGGTGTTCAGGCAGATTCCGGTCATCATGCTGTCGAGCAAAGACGGGCTGTTCGACCGGGCCCGCGGCCGCATCGTGGGCTCGGAGCATTATTTGACCAAGCCGTTCACCAAGGACGAATTACTGGGCGCGATCGAAGCCCACGTCGGCAAATGACGGAGCACGCACGCATGGCACTCATTCTCATCGTCGACGATTCACCCACCGAGGTGTTCGTCATGCAGAAGGCTTTGGAGAAGCACGGCTTCAAGACCGCCGCCGCGGAGAACGGCGAGGAAGGGGTGCGCAAGGCGAAGGCGATGAAGCCGGATCTCATCTTCATGGATATCGTGATGCCGGGCGTCAACGGCTATCAGGCCACCCGAATGCTCATCAACGATCCGGAGACGAGTTTGATCCCGATCATCATGGTGACCACCAAGGGGCAGGAGACCGACCGCGTCTGGGGACTTCGCCAGGGAGCGGTGGATTATCTGGTCAAGCCCGTGTCGGCGCAGGCTTTGGTCGAGAAGGCACAGGCCGCGCTGGCCGTATGACGAGCACGACGAGCGGGCCGGAGACGAGCTTACGCGGCCTGCGCGACCGTCCTTTCGAGCTGCTCAAGGAATTGGAGAAGCGCAGCCGCGCGGTGACGACGGGAACCGTTCCTGAAGCCGCCGCCGGCCGGGAGTGGGTGGGGGTGGCGTTCCGCATGGGCGGCGAGACCTTCCTGGTGGCCCGCGAGGAAACGCGCGAGGTGCTGGGTTATCCCGCTTCGGTCACGCGCATTCCGGGCGCCAAGAGCTGGGTGAAGGGACTTGCGAACGTTCGAGGACAACTGCTGCCCATGCTCGATCTGCGCCAGTTTCTCGGCAGCGGCGCCACGGCATCCGGCCGCAATACCCGGGTCGTCGTGGTCAATCACCGCGAGATTCCGGCGGGCCTCGTGGTGGACGAGGTGCTGGGGTTCCGGCGCTTCGCGGAGGCCGAATTCAATGCCGAAGCGCCGCCGACCGTGATCCGCTGCGACAGCTATCTCGCCGGGGCCTTTCGCCGCGGCGGCGAAGTCTGGCCGGTGTTGAGCTTGAAGAGTTTGGTGGAGAGTGAGAGCTTCCTACAGGCCGCGAGTTGAGCGCGACGCAATGACCACGCGAAACGAAACAAATTTCGGGGCGAAATTCTTGCCGGCGCTGTCGGCGCTGATCCTGCTTTGCCTGGCCTGTGCCGCGGCATTGACACTGCTCGGCCGCAATGCCGATCCAGCAGCCGCGCCGGGCGAGCAGCTGTCCTTGGTGGTGCAGCGGGTGCCGTTCGAAGCGCAGAACGCCCTGCGGGGTGAACCGAGCGCCTTCGACTCTCTCGCGAAGAGCGCGGCGTCGCTCAAGACCTTGCGCGGCGCGCTGCCGGCGAAGAGCACGGGCGCCGAGGGCGACTGGAACAAATTGAACGACGGCGTGCGCAACGTCGGCGAGGCCAGAGCCGCGGTGCAGACCATTCAGGCCGCGAATCAAGAGGCACGGGAACTCGCTCCGAAACTGCTGTCGGAATTGGGCGATCTGGGCAGCTCGGTCGGCGCACAGAAGCTCGACGGCATGAGCCGCTACCTCGAGCGCTTCGAACTCATGGTCCAGCGCATTCAACAGGAGTTGAACGGCCTTGCATCGGGGGTCAGCGAGGCCGCTCCCGCCGCCCAGCGGCTCGCGGACAGCCTGGAATTCCTGAATCAGGTCGTACGCGGCCTGTCGGGCGAGGAATCCGGCCTCGCGCTGGCGCGCGTCAGCGGCGCCGACGCCGAGCAACGCCTGAAAACAGTCGCGGCCCGCAATCAGCAGTACGGCAACAGCGTCCGCAAGGCGATCGGTGCGGCCGAAGCGCTGTCGAAGGCGCAGACCGCCGCTCGCGCATTGCCGGGGCTCGCCGGCGGCCTCGCGGTCTCCCTGGTTCCGGCCGCCGGACAGCGAGCCGATTCGGGAACGAACTACAAGCCTTGGGTGTTGGCGCTGTTGGGACTCGCCGCCGTGCTGACGGGCGCTCTGGCGTGGATTTATCTGAAATCGGTCAATCTGCGGCGCACCAGCGAGCTTCGCGTGCGCGAGAACGAACGCAATCAAGAGGCGATCATGCGCCTTCTCGACGAGCTGTCGAGCCTGGCGGACGGCGATCTGACGGTGCAGGCGACGGTGACCGAGGACATCACCGGTGCGATTGCCGACTCGATCAACTATGCCATCGAGGCTCTGCGGGAACTCGTCACCACGATCAACGACAGCGCCATTCAATTGGAGGGAGCCACCAAGCAGACCCAGGGCGCCGCCGCCCACATGGCCAAGGCGAGCAGCGCGCAGTCCCGGCAGATTTCCGCGGCCAGCGAGTCCATGGTCGACATGGCGGCGTCGATCGAAGAGGTTTCCGGAAATTCCGAGCGCTGCTCGGACGTGGCGCGGCATTCGGTCGATATTGCGCACAAGGGCGGCGATGCCGTACGGCGGACCATCGACGGCATGAACGCGATTCGCGAGACCATTCAGGAAACCAGCAAGCGCATCAAACGCCTGGGCGAGAGTTCGCAGGAAATCGGCAACATCGTCGAATTGATCAACGATATCGCCGAACAGACCAATATCCTGGCGCTCAATGCCTCGATTCAAGCGTCCATGGCCGGCGAAGCGGGACGCGGATTCGCGGTGGTCGCGGATGAAGTGCAGCGGCTGGCGGAGCGCGCCGCCAACGCCACCAAGCAAATCGAGGTCCTGGTGCGCACCATCCAGACCGATACCAACGAGGCGGTCGTCTCCATGGAGCGCAGCACCACCGACGTCGTGGGCGGCGCATTGCTGGCGGAGAACGCCGGCGCCGCGCTCGAGGAAATCGAGCAGGTGTCGAATCAGATTGCCAGCTTGGTGCAGAACATTTCTGCGAGCGCCCGGCAGCAAGCGATCGCCTCCGGAAATATTTCGAAGAACATGCAGGTGGTGCGGGAGATTTCGACGCAGACGGCCGACGGCTCGACCGCGACCTCGACATCGATAGCGAAATTGGCCGCACTGTCCGCGCAGCTGCGCAAATCGGTGGCAGGCTTCCGCCTTCCGGATTACGGCACCGGGACCACCACGATCGGGTCGGCATCGTCCACGCGGCTTCCTGCGTTGAACGAACCTGCCGGTACCGCCGGTACCGCCGGCGCAGCCAATCCCGCCGCCGCCAATCCGGGGAAAATACGCAAGGCAAGCGGCTTCGGCGCGTGACGCTCGAGGCGATTCCGGCATGACCGACATCAGTTCCCAAACCCTGCACATCGTCGCCAAAGAGCTGGCGGCGACGTTGAACGATGCGCGCGCCTCGCTCGAGGCGTACGCCGAGCGCTCGGACCAGCGGACCCTGCTCGAACGCTGCGCCGACCAGCTGCATTCCGCCCACGGCGTTTTGCGATTGGTCGAGGTCTACGGCGCCGCGCTCCTCGCCGAGGAGATGGAGCACGTCACGCGCTACCTGCTGAGTTCGGACAACGACCAGAAGCGCCAGGTCGACGGCCTCGACGCGTTGATGCGGGCCATGGTTCAGTTGCCGACCTATCTGGAGCGCGTCCTGTCCGGCGGACGGGACCTGGCGCTGGTGCTTCTGCCGCTGCTCAATGATCTGCGGTCCGTGCGCGGCAGTCCCTTGCTGTCCGAAGGCACGCTGCTATTGCTCAATCTGAAGTCCGACCAGCCGGCACAGCCCCAATCGCAGCGCCAGGGCGAGCAATTGATCACGGTCGTGCAATGGGCGAGGCGCCTGCGGCCGCGGTTTCAGATCGGCCTGCTCGGCTACATCCGCGGCGAACGCACCGTGCAGAATCTCGAGATCCTGGCGAAAGTGGCCGAGAAACTCGAGCAGGTCGCCACCAGCCAGCCGGTTTTTCAACTGTGGTGGGTCATCGGCGCCATCCTCGAGGCGGTTCGCGCCAACGGGTTGGAAGGCAGCGCGACCCTGAAGCGTTTGCTCGGCCAGGCGGACCGTCAGATCAAGGCATTGTACGAACTCGGCGAGGCCCGCTACTGCGAGGATCCGCCGGTCGATCTGCTGAACAATCTGCTCTACTACGTCGCCCGCGCATCCACCGGCGGCGGCCGCATCGCCGCGGTCCGCGCTTCTTTCAAGCTTTCCGAACTGCTTCCCGTCGACGATTCGATCGAACACGAGCGCGAGAGCCTGTCGGCACCCAGCGTCAAGCTGATGCGCACGGTTGCCGCAGCGATCAAGGAAGACCTTTCCAAGGTCAAGGACGTCCTCGATATCTTCGTGAGGCGCGGCGGCGGCCGAAGCGAGGAACTTGCGCCGCAGCTGGAGCTGTTGAAGAAAATCAGCGACACGCTCGGAGTGCTGGGCCTCGGGGAATTGCGTCAGCGTGTTCAAGAGGAAATATCCGAGCTCTCGGACATCGTCACCGACGGCAAGATACCGCCGGAGGAATCGCTGCTCAAGGTGGCCGGGGTTCTGCTGTCGGTCGAGGACAGCCTGGACGACCAGCTGGTGCGGCTGATATTGCCGTCCGCGGCACAGGCGCCGCAGGGCGAGGCGCCCGGGGATCACGATCTCGAATTCAAGCTGGTCAGCGAGGCCGTGCTGCGCGAATGCATCGTCAATCTGGCGCGCATCAAGGAGGCCGTGTCGATCGCCGTGCAGAAGCCGGGCGATTTTCCTCCGCAGGGCCTCGACAATGTGCCGCAGCTGCTGCGGGGAATCACGGCCGGTCTTTTGATGCTGGGAAAGGGCCGGGCTGTGGAGTTGATGGATTCGATCGGCGTGCAGGTGCGCAAGCTGATCGAGCCGGGGGCGCCGCCGCCGGATCCCGTGAGGCTGGAGCGGGTGGCCGATGCCATCGTCAGCATCGAGTACTACATGGAAACGGTGCAGAGCGGACGCAACGACCCGTGGTACATGCTGGACAACGCGGAGATGTGCATCAGGACGCTCGAGGACGAAGCACTTTCGCGCGTTCCCGATATAGCTATCTCGGCCGGCGACGCCGCAAAGACCCTCAAACTCGATCCCGTGGCGACCCTGGCGCTGGAGCGGCCCCAGACTTCGCATGCCGCCACTCACCCATTGATCGCGCTGCCCGAGGCCGAGCCGGTCGATCCGCAGTTCGTGGAGCTGTTCATCGAGGAAGCGAAGGAAGAGATCGCCTCGATTCAAAAGAGCTTTCCGCTGTGGGACCAAAATCCCATGGACCTGGAGCCGCTGGCCGTCATGCGGCGCAGTTTTCACACGTTGAAGGGCAGCGGCCGCATGGTGGGCGCCCGATCGATCGCCGAGTTCGGCTGGTCGATCGAGAATTTGCTGAATCGCATCATCGATAAGACGCTTTCGCGCACGCCGGGAATGATGGCGCTGCTCCGCAGCTCGGTGGCCGCACTGCCGCAGCTGGTGGAACAGCTGGAAACGGGCCGGAAGAGCCCGGTCGCCGCCGACGCGCTGATGGCGCGCGCTTTCGCCTACGCCGATGGCCGCGATCCGGACCAGCCCGCCGCTGCAGCCCCGGCGCCCCAGGAGACGGCGGCCGCCGGCGCCGCCATGGACGCCGCCACTGCCGCGGCCGCGCCGGACGAATCCGTCGAGGCCGAGCCTCCCAGGGCCGCGGAGCCCGTTGAGGCGGCGGAACAGTCCATCGCCGCCGCGCCGGCCGTGCCGCAGGCGATGGATCCGGTGCTGCACGACATTTACAGCAAGGAAACCTCGAGCCACCTGGCCGAAATCCGCGAATACCTGCGAAAACGCACGGGACAACCGCCTCCGCATGAACTCGTGGAGTCGGTTTACCGCGCCATCCACACCTTGAGCGGCAGCTCGAAGATGGCCGAAGCGCGGCATGGCATTCGAATCACCGAGCCGCTGAACCTCGTGATGCGCAAAGTGTTCGAGAGCGGCCGCGGATTGTCGGATGCCGGGCTTGCCACACTCGCCGACGCCGTTCACGCGATCGACGATGTGGTCTCCCACATCAACGAATCGACGGCATTCTTCTCGGATCAGCCGGCGCTGCTGACGCGGCTGCACGACATCGAGATCGAACTGGAGGCCGCGGCCGCGAACGACGCCAGCGAGCGCAGCGTCGGCGAGCGCGATGGAGCCGAGATCGGCGCGCCGGAGGCGATTCATGCCCACGCGGTCCCCGAAGAGGCTGCGGCTGTGCAAGAGGCTGCGGCTGCCCAAGAGGCTGCGGCTGTGCAAGAGGCAGCCGCTGCGCAAGAGGCAGCCGCTGCGCAAGAGATCGCGCCGGCCGCGCGCGCGGAAGAATTCGATCACGAGATCGCGAACATCTACAGTGAAGAAGCCACCGAGTTGCTGGAGGCAGCTGAAATTTCGCTGACCGGGTGGAATCGCGACCGCAAGGACAAGGAACGAGTCGCTGAACTCCAGCGCCAGTTGCATACCCTGAAGGGCGGCGCTCGAATGGCGGGCATCAGCGCCATGGGCGACCTCAGCCATGAACTCGAGACGCTGGTGATCCAGATCGACAGCGGCTTCGTGCCCGCCGACGATTACGCGCTCGCCGTCATGCAGACCAGCCTGGATGAACTCGCGCGCATGCGCGACTCGGTGAGCAAGGGTGTTCTGCCGCCGGCCGCCGCTTCCCTGATCGAGACAATCCGCGATTCAGCGCATCCTGCGCGGCGGCAGGCAGCCCCAGCGCCGGCTGCTCCAGCGGCCGTCGGCGCAGTGGCGGCCAGCCCGATTTTCATGCCGGCGGCGCCGACGCAGCCGGTGCGCACCGAAACCGACGAAGCGCCCGCGGATTTGTCGATATCCATGCGCGACCAGGTCTCGATGCCGATTGCGCCCGCCGCGCCCGAGCATGCCGCCGCGCCCGAGCATGCCGCCGCGCCCGAGCATGCCGCTGCGCCTGAAGAAACCGTTGCGCACGATTCGGCCGCTGACGCGGGAACGGTCTCGGCGGCTGCCGACGACTCGGCCTCGCATTTCGAACACGGGCCCGCCCCAGTGCTGCCGGGCCGCGAGAGCGTCCCCGCGGAACGGGCGGAAATGGCGCGCGTCGACGCCGATTTGCTCGACACCATGCTCAACAACGCCGGGGAGGTGAGCATCTTCCGTGCGCGCCTCGACCAGCAAGTCAACTCGATCGATTTCAATTTGGCGGAGTTGGCGCGCACGGTTACGCGCCTGAAAGAGCAGTTGCGGGGAATGGAGATCGAGACCGAAGCGCAGGTTCTCAACCGGCATCAGGATACCGATCCGAGGCGCAACGATTTCGATCCCTTGGAGCTCGACCGCTACTCGGCTTTGCAGCAGTACTCGCGCGCGCTCGCAGAAACCTCCGGCGACGTGGCGAGCATCCAGGGGCTGCTCGAGACGCTGACGCGCGAAGCGCAGAACCTGCTCATCCAGCAATCGCGCGTCATCACCGAGCTGCAAAACAGCCTGATGCGCACGCGCATGGTGCCGTTCCAGCGCCATGTGCAGCGCTTGACGCGCCTGGTCCGCCAGGCGGCGAACGACACGGGCAAGCGAGCGGAATTGGTGGTTCAGGGCGCCGCCGCGGAACTGGACCGGCAGATGCTGGAACGCATGGTGCCGCCGCTCGAACACATGCTGCGCAATGCCGTCGTGCACGGCGTCGAGCTCCCGGAACGCCGCACGGCACAGGGGAAGCCCGACGTGGGCCGCATCTCGATCAGCCTGGAGCGGGACGGCGCCGAGGTGGTGATCGTAGTCGCCGACGACGGCGCGGGCATCAACGTGAAGCTGATCCGCGAAAAGGCCATCGTGCTGGGGCTGGCCGACCCCGAGGCCAAGCTAACCGACGAAGAGGCCGTCCAGCTCATTCTGGAGCCGGGTTTCAGCACCGCGGGCCATCTCACGCAAGCGGCGGGACGCGGCGTGGGAATGGACGTGGTCGCCACCGAGGTCAAAAAGCTCGGCGGCGGATTGTTCATCGATACCACGGCGGGCAAGGGGACGCGCTTCACCATCCGCCTGCCCTTCACCCTGGCGATCAGCCAGGCGCTGATCGTGCGCGTTGCGGAGGAAACCTACGCGCTGCCGCTGGCGACGGTTGAAGGCGTAGTGCGCCTGCCGAGAAACATCGTGGCGCGCCACCTGGGCAAGGACGCTCCGCAGTTCGAATACGGCGGGCAGAAATACCGCTTTCAGCAGCTGGGCTCGTTCGTGGGCCTCGGTCCCACGCGATTGCCCGAATCGGACGTGTCGATATCGGTCGTGCTGATCCGGGCGGGCGAGCATTCCACCGCCCTGGTGACCGACGAACTGGTCGGCAGCCGCGAAATCGTGGTGAAGTCGCTGGGACCGCAGATTTCCGGAATCCGCGGAATCGCCGGCGCCACCATCCTGGGCGACGGCCGCATCGTCATCATCCTCGACATGGGTTCACTGGTTCGCTCCGAATGGCGCGCGCGCCCGACGGAGACGGTGGTGCTCGATCAGCGCGATCGGCGCACCTTCGCGCTGGTCGTGGACGACTCCATCACCGTCCGCCGCGTGACCCAGCGCCTGCTCGAGCGCAACGGCATGCGGGTGCTCACCGCCAAGGACGGAGTGGATGCCGTGTCGCTGCTGCAGGAGAATCTGCCGGACATCATATTGCTGGACATCGAGATGCCGCGGATGGACGGCTATGAAGTCGCCGCTCACGTGCGCAACGATCCGCGCCTGAAGGACATTCCGATCGTCATGATCACATCGCGGGTGAGCGAGAAGCACCGGGCGCGGGCCATCGAGCTCGGCGTCAATGACTATCTCGGCAAGCCCTACCAAGAAAGCCAGCTGCTCGATGCCATCGAGCCGCTCGTCAACCGCCGCAACGCCGTCGCGAGATAGTCTCCATGTCCGATTTGCGCGACGAGTTGTACAGCCTGCTGGTGCCGTTGGCGGGCGAGAGATTGATCGTACCGCGGGCCTGCGTCGCGGAGGTCATCGGCTATCAGGCGCCCGCGGAAATGACCAATGCGCCGCCGTGGTACGCGGGCCTCGTCAGCTGGAACGGGCGCAGCGTGCCGGTGGTGTCTTTCGAGGGCGCGTTCGGCCAGACGCTGCCGAGCGTCTCCAGCCGTACGCGGATCGTGGTCTTCCACGCCGTCGGCGGAAAATTGCAGTCGGGCTACTTCGGCATGCTGACTCAGGGGTTCCCGCAGCTGGTGCGGGTCAACGCCGATGTGGTGCGGCCGGATCCTTCGCGCAGCTTCCCCGAGCGCTCGCCGGTGATCTGCCAGGTGCGCATGATCAATGAGACGCCGCTGATTCCGGATTTGCAGCGCCTGGAGCAGATGATCGCCGAGGAGACCTCGGTGATGCCGATCTGAGCGCTTCGGCAAGCTCCTCCGTGCCCCGCTTCACGGTTCAGTGCAATAAACCGAATACCGCCACGCTAGCGGTGGTGCCGACGAAGACCTTGCCGTCGGCGACGGTCGGGGTGATGAACTTGTTGCCCACGCCGAAGTGGTCCCGGTTGGCGCTCGCCTGGTTGCTGTTGTACAGCTCATGGGCGAGATTGGCGGCGTCGTAGGCGTGCAGGACCGCCGGGTTGGTGTTTTCGTGCGCCCAGAGGATGCCGTTGGACGTGCCGTTGGCTGAGACGCCGGGTGCGGTGCCGGGATACGTGAATTGCGACGCCGTTTGCGATTGCGGAGCCGCGACGAGTTTGGCGTTCGCCATCGAAAAGGCCTTCAATGTCGCGCCCACTTCTCCGTAATACACCGCGCCGTTGAAATAGGCCGGAGTAGACCAGATGCCGGACGGCATGGCGTTGCCGACCTGCTGCCATATCTGCTGGTTGCTGGATGAATTGAACTTGCCCATGGAATCCCGGTTGACGAGATAAATGTTGCCGTCCTTGCCGGCGCCGACGACCAGATGCCGGACGGTGCCGGTCGAGTCCTTCAGATCGGGGAGCAGCATTTCGCCTCCCGAACCCAGGTCCGTATCGTGAGAGGACTCGGACACCTCGTTATACATGGTGAAGTAATCCGCGACAGCCAGCGAGCCGCCGGCGGCGGACAGCTTGAGGAAGGAGTTGCCGTAGTCCTGCTTGTTGGGGAAGCCGTTCGCATCCATCGTGGTTTCAAAGACGCCGTTGGCCGTGAGCAGGTAGATATTTCCCTGCGAATCGGCGGCCGGCCCTCCGCCGCTCATCCAGATCGCAGGTCCCGCTCCGCCGCTGTTCGGAGCGACGTTGAGCACCGCGGTCCGGGCGAGCGTGGCCGCCGAATAGGCGATGACCCAGCCGTAGTAGGGGGTGCCGTCGCAATGCGATGTCCAGCTGGTATAGATCGTGCCGCCCGTGAGCAGCAGCGCCGCTCTTTCTTCGTATTGACCGGGATCGAAGGTACTGCTGCCGCCGGCGGCGGCCGGATACGAGGCACTGACCTCCGTGGGTCCGCCGAGCAGTTCGCCGCCGCCGGCGAGATCGAGCGCGTGCAGTCGCTGGTGATACGTCGACGAGGCGTCCTTGGACATGGCGACCACGTAGAGCATGCCGTGCGATCCCGCGCTCCGATCGATGACCGGAGTGGAGGTAATGCCGAGTTCGGGCGTGACCTGCCCGCAGTTGTGGGTGTCGCTCAAGGTTTCGCCCGCGCCAAGCAGCGAAACGTGCCAGAGAGTGGAGCCGGTGTCGGCGTCGAAGGCATACACCGAGTCATGTTCGGTGGCGACGAACACCACATTGTGCGCCGATCCGGAGATCGCGAGCTGCGATGCATACAGCGGCTGGGCATCGACCTTGCCGTCCACCGCCAGATTTCGCAGCAATCCAAAATTCGCCGACGTCACGTTCGCGAGGGTCAGCGCAGTCTCGGAGGAATTCAGGCCGCTGCGGTTCAGGTCGTTCTTATAGGTGAGGACATCGGTGCCCTTCGGCGCCGCCGCGGCTTGAACCGTCAATTTCGCTTCGCGGCTGGTCGTGCTGCCGCCGGCATTGGTGACGACCACCGCGTAGGTGCTGCCGTCATCGGCCGCCGTCGTTGCAGCCGTGGTGTAGCTGGATTCCGTGGCGCCGGCGATGGACGCCGTGCTTTTCTGCCATTGATAGGTCAGCGGCGCAGTACCCGCGGCGGTGACGGTGAACACGGCCGGTTGCCCGGCAACCACGCTCTGGTCGGATGGTTGCGCGGTGATGGCCGGAGCCGAAACCGACGGCGGCGCCGGCGGCGTGGGCTGCGATGCCGCGTCGGTGTGCCCGCCTCCCCCTCCGCATGCGGCGAGGAGCAAGCAGCCTGTCACGATCGACAACATGGAATTCGCCGGGCGCATAAGCAGCTCGTTTGTTTGGGCCGACTGCGATTACAGCAGAAGACTCGAACCGTTCAAGCGCCGCCGGGGGAAACGCTTGTAGGAATTGGTCTACATATCGCCGAAGTGTGACTGCATCCACACCAGCGCGGCGATGGCGGCGGTCTCGGTACGCAATGTACGCGGCCCCAACCCCATCTGCGAGAATCCCGCCACCCGAAACGCTTCGAGTTCGTCGGGCGCGAAGCCGCCTTCCGGTCCGACTGCCATCACGGCGCGGACGGCGCCGCCGCGCGGCGGTTGCGCCGCGGTGCGCGGCGGCAGAGCGGATTGAGGTTCGAGCACCCATCGCAACGCATCATCCGGCGGCGATTCTCCGAGGTAGTTGAGCAGGGGCCGGGCGGGATCGATGTCCGGCAGGCGGTTACGTCCGCATTGCTCGCATGCACTCTGCGCGACGGCCCGCCAATGGACCGCCTTGGCCAGCGCCTGCGCCTCATCGAGCCTCACGACGCTGCGCTGACTCAAGACCGGGACGATCCGCGAGACGCCGAGTTCGGTCGCCTTCTGCACGATGAAATCCATGCGATCTCCGCGCGGCACGCATTGCACCAGCGCAACCGCAAAGGGCGATTCCCGATCGACCTCCCGGCCATCGCCCACCGACGCCGTCACGCGCGAGCCGCGCACGGCCTCGATCGCCCCCTGGAATTCACGCCCATCGCCGTTGAACAGAATGAGTTCATCGCCGCCGCGCGCGCGCAGCACCTTGGCGAGGTGCGATGCCGTCTCGCGCGGCAGTTCGACGATGCTACCCGGACTCAAGGCCGCATCGACGTACACGCGGGTCAATCGCACGTGGCGAGCTCGATGCCTTCCGCCGCAACCTGGATCATCAGATCGATTTCGCCCTCATCGACGATATAGGGAGGCATGAAATAGACGACATCGCCGATCGGACGCAGCAGCACGCCCCGCTGCAGCGAATGCCGGTAAATTCGCTGGCCGCGCCGTTCAGCCCACGGATAGGGCTCGCGGCTGCGCTTGTCCCTGGCAAACTCGGCGGCGAGAATCATTCCGCATTGCCGTACCTCGACGACATGCGGATGATTTTCCAACTCGCGCCCGCGCCGGCCGAGATACGCGGCCTTCGCGCGGTTGGCCTCGATCGTGCGCTCGTCGGCAAATATGCCGAGGGTCGCGAGGGCGGCGGCGCACGCCAGCGGATTGCCGGTATAGCTGTGCGAGTGAAGGAATGCCGTCAACTTGGTGTAGTCGTCGTAAAAAGCGGCGTAGACGTCCTCGGTGGTCATCACCGCCGACAGCGGCAGATAGCCGCCGGTGAGCCCCTTCGACAAGCAGAGAAAGTCCGGCGAGATCGCCGCCTGCTCGCACGCGAACATCGTGCCGGTTCTGCCGAAGCCGACGGCAATCTCATCCGCAATGAGATGGACGCCGTAGCGTGTGCAGGCATCGCGCAGCCGGGTCAGGTAGACCGGATGATACATGCGCATGCCGCCCGCGCACTGCACCAGGGGCTCGACGATGACGGCGGCGAGCTCGCCTGCATGCTTTGCGAGCAGCGCTTCCATGTGGGAGAACTGCCGCAGCGAGTAGTCCTCCCAGGACTCGCCGGACTCACGGTAGTAGCAATCGGGCGACGGCGCCGTCAGAACATCCATCAGCAGCGGCTTGTACAGGGTCTTGTAGAGTTCCACGTTGCCCACCGCCAGGGCGCCGAGCGTCTCTCCGTGATAGCTGTTGCGCAGGGTCATGAAGCGCGTTTTGCCCGGCTGTCCGCGATTGCGCCAATAATGGAAACTCATCTTGATCGCCACTTCCACGGCGGCCGAGCCGTTGTCCGCCAGAAAGCAGCGCGTCAGGTTCGGCGGCGTCAGTGCGACCAGCTGCTCCGCGAGGCGTACCGCGGGCTCGTGGGTGAATCCGGCAAAAATCACATGCTCGAGCTTGCCCAATTGTTCCGTGAGCGCGGCGTTGATGCGCGGATTGGCGTGTCCGAAGATGTTGACCCACCACGAGCTGATGGCGTCGAGATATCGCCTGCCGTCGAAATCCTCGAGCCAGGCTCCCGACCCGCTGCGGATCGCAATCATCGGCACGGTTTCGTGGTCCTTCATCTGCGTGCAGGGATGCCAAACGGCGCGCAGGTCGCGCGCCGCCAGCGAGGCGCAATCGGTCGATTTGTCAGGTATGGCGTTCATATACCCGGAATTGTCGCATAAGCTAATGCAGGTATCGGTAAGCTCGAGGACATGAAATTGCAGGTCGACATCGACAGCGGGCTGATGCGCGGTGTGAGGCAGGTCGCCTCGCCCAACCGCGACACGCGGCCGCCGGGCGTCGCGGCGGATTTGATGGTCGTGCACGGCATCAGTCTGCCGCCCGGAGAGTTCGGCGGACCCTGGATAGACCGGCTGTTCACCAACACTCTGCCGGCCGAGGTGCACCCTTATTTCGCCGAGGTGGCCGCGCTGCGCGTGTCCTCGCACCTGGCGGTCGCCCGCGACGGCGCCGTCACGCAATACGTCAAATTCACCGAGCGCGCCTGGCACGCGGGACAATCCAACTACCGGGGAAGGGAAGCGTGCAATGATTTCTCGGTGGGCGTGGAGCTCGAAGGCACCGATATGCTGCCGTATGAGCCGGCGCAATACGGCGCGCTGGCGCAGATCGTGGCTGCCCTGTGCGCCGCCTATCCTGGGCTGTCACCGGATCGCTTGGTGGGCCACAGCGACATCGCGCCCGGCCGCAAGACCGATCCGGGGCCGGCCTTCGACTGGCCCCGGGCCCGCAGCCTCATCGCGGCCGCGATGGCGCCGTCTCGCAGCTCTTCATGATTTGGTT
>Ga0182013_10001798_pt1 | contig 28919 bp, 31 predicted proteins | sample 612S2MmetaG_FD_120487 | JGI IMG/M metagenome (GOLD analysis project Ga0182013, IMG submission 120487) | Permafrost microbial communities from Stordalen Mire, Sweden - 612S2M metaG | ecosystem: Environmental > Terrestrial > Soil > Wetlands > Permafrost | place: Sweden: Stordalen | collected... | reverse complement strand
TATTATCCTTATACCTATTCGTATCCGGTTTCATCCGCGCCCCTAGCGGCGCAGCAGCCGGCGACCGTATCGGCAGACCCGCCGCCTCAACCGGCGCCGGTTTATCGTCAGAACTACAATTCCAGCAGTGCCATGAGCGGGGCCAATAGTTTGTTCGGTCGTTGAGCGGTAATCCTGGTTGCAACTTTCCCATCTTATCTAAACAATATTTCTATGAATCTTACTTTGAATAAATGTTACAGTCTGGCTTTGGCAATTGCGGCGGGCGGCTTCATCGCCGGTTGCGCTTCGGAAGGCGTCAAGAATCCGAACGGCGTGCCCGTCACGGAAATGCGCCCGGATGAACGCGGGTTTGTCGCGGGCACCGGCGTCGAATCGCAGGATATGGTGGCCGTGACGGACAAGATGGCGCGCAGCATTTTGGGCATTCCACAGATCGCCAACGCGCAGGGTGTGCCGTGCGTGGTGCTGGACCCGGTGCGGAACGAGACGCGGTTCCCGATCAACAAGGACATTTTTCTGACGCGCATCCGGGTGCAACTGAACAGCAAAGCCGCCGGCAAAGTATCGTTCCTGGCGCGCGACCGCATGGAGGCCCTGGAACGCGAGCGTAATTTGAAACAATCCGGCCAGGTCACCGCCAATGCCAATCCGAGTGTGGTTGAGTTCAAGGGCGCTGACTTCTTCCTGACCGGCACCCTCCAGGGCATGACCACCCGCACGAGCGGGGGCACGAGCGATTACATCCTTTACGCCTTCCAACTGATTGACGCGCGCACCAGCGCCATCGTTTGGGAGGATTCGGCGGAGATCAAGAAACAGGGATTGGAAGACGCGGCTTACCGTTGAGTGCGGGTTTGGAATTCAGGGAATTAAAGCCATGAAGAAATTTCCATTGGCGGGGGTCGCGGCGGGTTTGGTTATGCTGTGCGGGTGCGTCACCGAGGTGCATCGCATTGATCTGACCGGGAACATCCAGATAGACGCGCCGAAGGCCATCGCGGAAGGTCCGCCGCGCGACAAGGTGCTCTGGCAATACCGCCTTGCCGCCGCGGATTTGCAGAGCGGGAATTTTGCGCAATCGAAACAGATGCTCGACGACGCGCTTTTGACCCTGGGCGGCATATACGGCAAGGACCCGAGTGCGAAAAAATCGCGCAGTTATTTTGTCTCCGAGAATAAGAAAACCTTCATCGGCGAACCTTACGAGCGGGTGATGGCGTATTTTTATCGCGGCATTATCTATTGGATGGATGGCGAACCGGACAACGCGCGCGCGTGTTTCCGCACCGGCGAACTCGAGGATAGTTCGTCCGAGGGCGAGCAGTATAACGCGGATTACGTGCTGCTGGATTATCTCGACGGACTCGCCACCACGAAGCTCGGCGGCGACGGGTCGGACGCCTATCAACGCGCCCTGAACGAATGCAAACTATTTGCCAAGCCATTACCCTATAATACGAATGCCAATGTGCTGTTCTTTGTGCAGTGGGGCCCGGGCCCGAGAAAATATGCCGCCGGCCATTATCACGAGGAATTGCATTTCAGCGTGCCCGAATCACCGGTGCGCTCGGCGATTATTCACGCGGACAACGTCGAGTCCATCAACATTGGCCCCTTCGATGACCTCGGTTTCCAAGCCACCACGCGAGGCGGACGCGTCATGGACTTTGTGCTCGCGAACAAGGCCGTATTCAAAACCGCCACGGGCGTCGCCGGCAATACCGCCATTATCGCTGGCACCATTGCCGCCTCGAGCCGCAACCAGACGAGCCAGGAGGTTGGCCTTGGTTTGATCGCCGCCGGGATTATCAGCGATGTGGTTTCGGCTAACACCAGGCCGGAGGCGGACGTCCGCACTTGGGATAATCTCCCGCGCTATTTGAGTTTTGCCGCGCTGCAACTGGCGCCCGGCCAGCATGTGGTCACGGTGGAATTTAATGACCAGTTCGGGCAGCCGATGCCTTCTTTGACTAAAACCATCACCATCAATGTGCCCGCCGAAAAACGCGACCAGGTCGTGTTCGTCAGCGACACTTCATTAACCCCGCAAACCCAATGAAAAAAATATTCGCCTTTGGCGCACTTAATCTTCTGGCCGCCGCCAGCTTGCTTCTCGCCGGCTGCGCGTCCGATCACGATACCGGCGCGTACGTGCCCGTGAACACGACCGTAAACGACGTCGAAAACCACGAATTGCTCGTGCTGCTCGACCCGCGCGTGCAATATTCAGTGACCTGTTCCGGCATTCAAGAACTCGTGTTGCCCGATGGCCGTATGCAAGTCACCGCGAACATCCGCAATCGCGAAGGCCGCCGGCTTCAGGTCCAGATCAATTGCGTTTTCAAGGATGACCAGGGCTTTCCCACGGAAGGCGAGGAAACGCCGTTTCGCAATCTGATTCTGAGCGAGAACAGCCAGGAACCGGTTCAATTTATTTCGCTGAACAACAAGGCCAAGCGCTACACGATCCGCATTCGCGAAGCGCATTGATCGGCCGCTAACCGGAGATACGTTTATGAAAGTGAAGTGCCAAATTCTCCTCGGTATGGCAGCGGTGGCGCTTTGCGCCGCGGCCAGTGCGGAAGAATCCGATCCGCCGCCGCCGATGTATCAAAATGCGTCCGCGGCTCCCGCCGGTCGCGAAGTTTATGCCTATGATCAGAAACCGCCGCAGGGGATGCCGGAGCTGATTCCGGCCCAGCAGGCGCAGTCTATCGTGGATCAATTCCGCACCAATTATTCCAGCCAGGGAAGCCCGCGGATTTTAATTTATGTGAACCGCGAATTGCTGGATGAAGGCAAGGGATTGAAACTCACGGGACGTTCGGAACGGGTCGAGGCCACGCGCATCTCAAACACGGGTGGTTCCGTCTCCAATACGCCGAGTCAGAACGAATCCGTCACGACCCACACCGTGGCCGACAAAACTTATAGCAGTGAAGGCCGGCCCGCGCCCACGCTCGCCGATCGCCAAACCGTGCGCGACGTGGAACGGCTCATGGGCCGGCCATTGCGCGGAGCGGGCGCGAGCCTGGTTGACCAGCATCTGGCCACGCAACTCACCCACGGCAAGCCGCTGACCGCCAATGCGCGCGGAACGGAAAACGGCCAGAAAGATTTGAAGGCATTGGACGCGATTGCGGACATCGTCGTGGAAGTGCTGATGACCTCGCGCAATATCACCGTGCCGGAAGTTTCCGGCGACCACACCTACGCAGTGCCGGACATCCAGATGACCGCCATCCGGTTGAGGGATTTAAAAGTGATTGGACAGTCGGCAGCCGCCGATGTGGTCAACCAGGCCGGCAACCCGGGTTTTGTGGCGCGTAACTTCGGCGTGCAAGCCATCACGGAAGCCACCACGCTGGCTTTGATGGATGACATGCTGCACGAGAAGCCGTAATGGCGCGTTGGAGAAACTTTTAGGTGCGGATGCGTTGGCAATGGGGAGTTGTTCGGTGTCCTCGCTTTAGCGTGTTTTCCTCCGTGGACAGCCTAAAGGCTGGACACCGAGCGCCGAGCAAAGCTTTTTTGCTACATCCAGGACAATTTTCAGCTTGAACGCAGGGCACGGTCATGCGCTCAATGATGAGTGACCGTAGCAAACCATCCAAAGCCATGAAAAAATCCACTCGCACACTCATCGCCGCCGCCGCCATCTCGGGGCTGCTTAGCGGTGCCGCCATCAATCAGGGTTTCGCCCAGGATACCAACACCAGCACGAACAAGCCCTCGACTGCCACGCCGGGCAAGGCGGCGAAGAAAGTGCCCAAAGTCCAGGACTGCGCCGGCAAGAACGATTGCAAAGGCATCGGCGGTTGCAAAACCGACAGCCACGCTTGCAAATTCAAGAACGATTGCAAAGGCAAAGGCGGCTGCAGCATCACCGAGAAGGACATCAAGAATTGGGAGAAGAAAAACAAGGCGTGAGCGCGGGTGCCGTCCTGCTCGCTCGGAGCGCGGAGCATTGCTCCGCGTGGAGAGTGGCATGTTCGCGCGGAGCAATGCTCCGCGCTCCGGTCATTCCAGCCAGGAAGAATTCCTTTGACCTCGCTCTCGCGCCGGGACTTTAAGCGCGGTTTTTTCCATGCCCGCCAATCGTTTTAACGGCTTCACCGATTACGGCGTGGGCATCGGCCTGCGCATCCCCCATTACCAGCATATCCTCAAGCAGAAGCCGGTGGTGGATTGGTTTGAAATCATTTCCGAAAATTTCATGGTGGATGGCGGCCGGCCGCTTGAAATCCTGGATCAAATCCTGGAACAATACCGCGTCGTCCAGCACGGGGTCTCCCTGTATTTCGGTTCGGCCGAACCGTTGAATCGCGAGCATCTCCAGAAGCTCAAGCGCCTGGTCCGGCGCACAAATACGCCATGGTTGAGCGACCATCTGTGCTGGGGCAGCGTGGATGGGCGTTACACGCATGATCTGCTGCCGATGCCCTACACTTTCGCCGCCGCCAAAATGACCGCGCGCAAAATCCGCGAGGCGCGGGATTTTCTGGAGGTGCCCATCGCCGTGGAAAACGTGAGCAGCTACGCCGAGTTCCACGTTTCCGAAATGACCGAATGGGAATTTCTCACGGAAGTCGTCGAGCGCGCCGATTGCGGCATTTTGCTCGACGTGAATAACATCCATGTTTCCGCGTTCAATCACGGTTTCAATCCCTACGATTACCTGAATCACATTCCGGCGCAGCGCGTCGCGCAAATCCACATCGCGGGGCATTCGCAATATCGGAAATATATTCTCGACACGCACGACCACGCGGTGATCGAGCCGGTCTGGAAACTTTACGCGCACGCCGTTCGCCTTGCGGGCCAGACCGCCTCGCTGCTGGAATGGGACGCGCACATTCCCTCCTTCAACGAGGTCCATTTTGAAGCGCTCAAGGCGAATCAATTCATCAACCGCAATGAACCCGCTCCAGTCTGACGCGAGCGTTGCCCATTCCCGGGGAGCACACGCGCCCTCGCGTGTAATTCGTGGTGCCTCGCCACGAAGAAAGAAACCTTGCGAATGTAAGATTAGAAGCGACTGGCAAATCATTGCCCCTTTGCGGTTGGCGAGGACTCCAACCGCTACACGGTCTTTCCAGACGGGCACTGACGCGTGTGCTCCCCGGGATTTATGAAACGGCAAACGATCGCGGAACTCCGCGCCTTGCAGCGGCTCATGGCGCAAGCCGTCATGCGACCGCTGTCGCCATCGTATCGCATGCGTCGGCGCTGGAGCGATGGCAGCCCCACAAAAGAAATCGCCGCCAGTTTCATCAAGCCCAATGACCGGTTGACCTCCTTCGACCGCCTCGAAATCTATAACCGCCAATATTGGCTGCGGTTAATCGAATGTTTTTACGAGGATTATCCGGGTCTGCGCGCCGTGCTGGGCGAAAACCGGTTTCGCGATCTCGCGATTGCCTATCTGGCTCAAAATCCCTCGACGCACTTCACGCTGCGTGATCTGGGCGGCAAGTTGATTGAGTTCATCCAGACCGATCCGCGCTGGACCAAGCCGCGCCAGGAACTCGCGCTGGACATGGCGCGACTGGAATGGGCGCACATCGAGGCCTTCGATAATGACGCCAAGCCGCCGTTTGCGCTCGATGAACTGCTGGGGCGCGAGGCCGCGCGGATTCATCTGCGGTTGCAACCGCATATCACTTTGCTGAAGCTGGCTTATCCGCTCGATAATTATTTAATCGCGTTGCGCGGAAATTCGCGTCTGCGCGGAGAGGCCAGCAATGCCATCGGTGATTTGCCGGCGCAAGCGCGGCGACGTTCTGCGCGCCTGCCCGCCCGCCAATCTATCCAGCTTGCGGTGCATCGCCATCAAAATGTCGTTTACTACAAACGCCTCACCGTGCGGCAATACGATTTGCTGGCGGCGATCCAAACGGGAGCATCGCTTGAAGGGGCGTTGCAGACGCTGCCGAAGACCGGAGTTATGCCGCCTATTCAAACATGGTTTAGGAGTTGGTCGGCGCTCGGATGGTTTTGGATGTAGCGGCGGGCGTCCCGTCCGCCGTAGAACATGGCATCCTGCCACCCGGCAGCGCGCATAAACTTTTGCAGCGGGATGCCGATACGCGGTCTTGTTCCGCCGGGCGAGACGCCCGGCTCCACGGCAGGCGGGACGTCCGCCGCCACAGCGTGTTTGGCATGCGAATTGCAAGGCAAGCAATCCGAACGGCTTATGGCTAAGACGAATAAAATCGCCCGCTACGTGAAAGCGCCGCCCGCCTTGGAGCGGCAGGGCAGGACGAATGGCCAGACCAAGCCTTCGGGCCTGTATCTTTTGGAACTCCGTTCCCGCCATGCCGAAGCGCAATCGCCTTTGCCCAGACGGAAGCTCGTCATCACCATCGAGCCAAAGTATTCCACCGACGGTTCCTCCAAAGAAATCAAGATAACCCACACCTGAGTGCCCGCCTCCGCCGTAGCTACGGCGCGGCAAGCGGATTTCGGAGTGCGGAGTGCGAAATGGGAAATTCCACTAATCGGACGGTTTGGGAGTGTAGTTGCCTCGAATTAAGACAGTGGCGAAGAGGAAAGCTCCAAGCACCAAGCTCCAACATCCAGAGAATATTCAATCACCAAACATCAAGGGCCGCGTTTGGTTCGTTGATGGAAACAGTGATTCATTTGATACGGCGACAAATGACGTTGGGCACTTACCGTATTGGTGCTTGGAACTTGATGTTTCTCTGGATGTTGGAGCTTGGCGCTTGGAGCTTTCTCACGCGGCTTGTGTTTTACGCGTTTGTTGTTAGATGTAGTGCATGGCTGACGCGAATAGTCTGTTGCTGACGGGGGGCCGGGTGATTGATCCGGCGGCGAAGTTTGATGACGTGGCGGATGTGCTGATCGTGAAGGGCAAGATCGCCGCGGTGGGCCGCGAGGCGGCGGCGATGGCGCCGGCGGACGCGGAGCGTTGTGACGTGGACGGAATGGTGGTTTGCCCGGGCTTGATTGATCTGCATGTGCATTTGCGCGAGCCGGGGCAATCGGCCAAGGAAACCATCGCCACGGGAACGGCCGCGGCGGCGCGGGGTGGTTTTACCTCGGTGGTCTGCATGCCGAACACGCAGCCCGCGATTGACAATCCAGGCACGGTGGCGTTGATCCGGGAAAAAGCGGCGCGTGAAGGTGTCGTGAATGTGTTCGTCACAGGCGCGATCACGAAGGGAATTGCCGGTGAGGAACTGGCGCCGATCGGGTCGCTGAAGCAGGCGGGCGTGGTGGCGATCACGGACGACGGGCATTGCGTGCAGAACAATGATTTGATGCGGCGGGCGCTGGAGTATGCGAAGATGTTTGATTTGCCGGTGATGGACCATTGCCAGGATTATTCGCTGGTGACGGACGGGGTGATGCACGAGGGATATTGGAGTGTGGCGCTGGGTTTGCGAGGCTGGCCGGCAGCGGGCGAGGAGATGATCGTGGCGCGGAATGTTTTGCTGGCGGAATTGACGGGGACGCGGGTGCATTGCCAGCATTTGAGCAGCTCGGGGAGCGTGGCGCTGTTGCGCGAGGCGAAGCGGCGGGGCGTGCCGATTTCCGGCGAAGCCTGTCCGCATCATTTTGTGCTCACGGACGCGACGATTGCGGGGAGCGGGAAATTTTGGGGGGGCGATGGCAAGGATTTGTTCGGCTATGGCGCCGAGGAGCGGCCAGCGTGGCCGACTTACGACACGAATTTCAAAATGAACCCGCCGTTGCGCTCGGCGAAGGATCGGGAGGCGATTTTGGCGGGGCTGGTGGATGGGACGATTGATATTCTCGCCAGCGATCATGCGCCGCATTGCGATTATGAGAAGGAAGTGGAATTTGACTATGCGCCGTTCGGCATCACGGGCCTGGAAACGGAGTTGGCGCTGGGGTTGATGCAACTTTATCACACCAAGCGGCTGGGGCTGGCGGAGATCATCCGGAAATTCACGGTGGCGCCGGCGGAGTTATTGCGGTTGCAGAAAGGCACTTTGAAAACCGGCGCGGATGGCGATGTGACGGTGTTTGATCCCGAGCGGGAATGGGTGTGGGAACGGGGATCCTCGGCGAGCAAATCTTACAACAGCCCCTTTTACGGCTGGCCGCTGAAGGGGAAGGCGATAATGACGATTGTGGCCGGAAAAATTGTCTGGCGTGAACAGGAAAGTGCGGCGATGGTCTAAGCGGTAACGATAAAAATTCAACCTAAGGAACACTGTGAAAAAATTGATTCTGTGTGCGGCGATCGGATGGATGGCGTTTCAGGCGAGCGCGGTGGAATGGCTGACGGATTTGCCCAAGGCGCTGGCCCAGGCGAAGAAGGAGCATAAGCAGGTGCTGATGGATTTCACCGGCTCGGATTGGTGTCCTCCGTGCAAGGCACTGCACAAGACGGTGCTGGAATCAGAGGCGTTTGAGGCGTATGCGAAGGAGAATTTGGTGCTGGTCGTGGTTGATTTTCCCAATCATGCAACGCAGGCGGATGAATTAAAACAGGCCAACAAAGCGCTGGCCACCAAGTTTGAGATCAAGGGTTACCCCACGGTCATTGTGCTGGATGAGAATGGCAAAGAATTGAGCAAGAGCGTGGGTTATGGCGGCGAGGCAGCGGCGGATTTCATTGCGAAGCTGCCGAAAGCGAAGCCAGCCGCATGAGTGGACGCCGGTTATTCTTCCATGGCAGCCGCTTAATTCTTGACCGCAGCCGCCGCGCTCCTAGCATCGCGCGGCTGATGTGAATTTGAAACTGATGAAAGCAATTTTGGCGCTGGAAGACGGCACGGTGTTTCAGGGCGAAGGTTTTGGCGCGCGCGCCGCGGCGTGCGGCGAGGTTTGTTTCAATACTTCGATGACCGGGTATCAGGAGATCCTGACCGACCCTTCATACAAGGGGCAGATCGTGACGATGACTTACCCCTTGATCGGCAATTACGGCGTGAACTCGCAGGATGTGGAATCGTGGCGGCCGCATGTCTCGGGCTTTGTCATCCGCGAGCTTTCGCCGATGGTGAGCAATTGGCGCGCGGATCATTCCCTGTCGGATTATCTGGAAACCAACGGGATTCCCGGAATTCAAGGCATTGACACTCGCGCCTTGACGAAAAAGTTGCGGGTGCGGGGAGCGTTGAATGGTTTCATTTCCACGGAAGGCACGCCGGAAGCCGAGGCCGTGGAGCGGGCGAAATCCTGGCCGGGGTTGTCCGGCACGGATTATGTGCGGGAGGTCACGCACAAAACCTCGTTTCGCTGGGATGAAAAGGACGAGCAGAGCGCGAGCTTCAAGTTGACCCGCGGCTCGGCGAAAACCGAGGCGCGCCAGGTGCGCAACCCGCTGCCGCCGGCGGATATTCCGATCGTGGCGTTCGACTACGGCATGAAATACAATATCCTGCGCCGCTTGCGCCAGCATGGCTTCGCCGTCCAGGTCGTTCCGGCCACAGCGACCGCCGAGGAGGCGCTCAAGCACAAGCCGGCGGGAATTTTTCTCTCGAACGGCCCCGGCGACCCGGCGGTTTTGGGATATGCGGTGCAGGCGGTAAGCGATCTCGTGAAGACGGGGATTCCGATTTTTGGGATTTGCCTCGGGCACCAGATATTGGGGCAGGCGTTTGGCGGAAAGACTTTTAAATTGAAGTTCGGCCATCGCGGGGCGAACCAGCCGGTCAAGGACCTCGAGTCAGGCCGGGTGGAAATCACCTCGCAAAATCACGGGTTCGCCGTGGACCCAAAATCCCTCCCCGCCACGGTGGATGTGAACCGCGTCAACTTGAATGACCAGACGGTGGAAGGACTGCGGCACCGGACGAAGCCGATTTTTTGCGTGCAATATCATCCGGAGGCATCACCCGGACCGCATGATTCCACCCCGTTGTTCGCCGAGTTCCGGGCGCTCCTGGCGAAAAAGAGCTGAAAGTTATTATTGCTCAGGTATTAGAATTCCGTTTGACTTGGGAGGCGCGGTGGAGATAATCGACGACACAGAACCAGCCTATGGCCAAACTTGTAGTGCTCAGTGAAGGGATGACGGGACAGTCGTACGAGCTGAAAGTGGATAAGACCACCGTCGGCCGGGTCGAAGACAACACGTTCCAGGTTCCTCACCCGTCGGTCTCCAGCCACCATTGCGAAGTGTTGCTGCGCGGCAATGATGTTGTGGTCAAGGACCTTAACTCCACCAACGGAACCTTCATCAACAACCAGCAGATCACCACCGAAGGCGTGCTCAAGCCTGGTCAAATCCTGCGCCTCGGCCAGGTGGATCTTCGCCTGGACACAGGCGCTCCGCCGGCAGGAACCAAGCGTCCTCCCGTGGAATCCACCATGGTCATTTCCAAGGGTGTCAGCCTCGAGCAATTGGAGCAAGGGCCGCAAGGGCTCGACACCACCAAGGGCGTTTTCACCAAGAAGTCCAACAAGACCAACATATGGTTCATCTTGTTCGGAGTCGTGCTTCTGCTCGTGATAGTTGGCGTTTTCGTCGTTCTTTTGACGTCGTTCAATAAGCCCGGCCATTAAATCGGCGCGCGTTTTTTACGCCCGCAATCATCCCTTCAACCAGCGCGCCACTTCCGCCGCCGCGTAGGTGATCAAAATATCCGCCCCCGCCCGGCGCATGGCCAGGAGACTTTCCAGCGTGACCGCCCGCTCGTCAATCCATCCATTCGCGGCCGCGGCTTTCACCATGGAATACTCGGCGCTCACCGCATACGCCGCCGTGGGATAGCCGAACTCCTTTTTGACGCGGTAAAGAATATCGAGATAAGCCAGCGCGGGTTTCACCATCACCATGTCCGCTCCCTCCTGAATATCCAGCGCCACTTCCCGCAACGCCTCGTTCGCGTTCGCCGGATCCATCTGATAACTGCGCCGGTCGCCAAACTGCGGCGTGGATTCCGCCGCCTCGCGGAACGGCCCGTAATACGCCGATGCAAATTTGGCCGCGTATGAAAGAATCGGCGTTTCGGTGAAACCCAGTTCGTCCAACCGCTCGCGAATCGCCCGCACGCGTCCGTCCATCATGTCGCTGGGCGCGACAATGTCCGCGCCCGCCTCCACATGGCTGGCCGCCGCGCGGGCAAGCAACTTCAACGTCGGGTCATTCAGGATGCGCGCGCCGTGTTGCTGGCGTTCAACGATGCCGCAATGCCCGTGCTTCATATATTCGCACAGGCAGACATCCGTGATCACCAGCAACTCCGGCAACTCCTTTTTCAACTGCCGCACGGTTTGCTGCACGATGCCCTGCTTCGCGTAAGCGCCCGAAGCCTTGTCGTCCTTGGTATCGGGAATCCCGAACAACAACACCGCCGGCACCCCCAGCGCGTGCGCCTGCGCCGCTTCCGCCAAAACTTCATCCGGCGACAATTGAAACACGCCCGGCATCGCCGTGATCGGACGGCGCAACTTGCGGCCCGCGCGCACGAACAGCGGCAGCACCAATTGCGCGGCGCTCAATTGCGTTTCGCTCACCATCCGGCGCAGGGCGGGCGATTGCCGCAACCTTCGCGGACGGTAACTTGGAAACTGGCCCACGGAATTCATGTTCATCGGCTTACTCTAAATTCAAAGCCAAAACTTCAAAGCGCAAAATCAGCATGGCGATAGGTGCCGTAATCGGCGGCAAGGTGTCCGGTTTGGGCTGGCTGGGCCAGCCGCTGGATTTTGAAACCTATGGTACGTTTGACACGATTTTTATCTTGATGAATCGTTGTGAAAAAAAGCGCGGATTCGGCCAATCTTTATGCGGGTTTCTGTCATGGTGAAACAGACGCGGACTTTCGCAATGCAAGAAAACTTTTTGTCCTGCAACCAAGGGACAAGGGTTTGCTGCATTCGCGAAATTATATTATCAAAACTTAATAAACGCTCGGCAGATCGCCGAGCATCTTTCGTACGTGCCAACTCTTGGAAATGCCTTCCGGTCGCCGATTCCCGCGCGGTGGATTTCGTATTGATAAATCTGGCAAATCTACGGGAAAGCCCATCATTCGTTGATGCTCGACCAGGTCATGTTCTGCAAGAACGCGCAGCAATCTCATCGTTTTGCGCCTTTCCTGAATGAACCTTGGGTGATTTAAGCGAATAACGCTCACAAGCCGTTTGCCGTGAGCATTAAGCGCGATAATCTCGCCCGACGTTTCTACGCGCAGGCAGTTCCCATATGCGACACGGCATGGGTCCGGAACACGATTGGTAAGTTTTTGCTGATTACAAAACTGGCAGGCAAAGACTGAATTATCATATTCGCATTTGAGGTCCGTTGCTTCTTCCGGCGAAATTAAATGGTCAATTGCCCAGATATTTGTCGGCGACCATGCCTTGCGATTCAAACAATAAATACAGCGGAAATAAAATTCATCCTCAAGCCACGGACGATAACTCTCGTATGTTGAATAGCCTGCCGGTCCATGACGGCGTTGATGTGGTCGGCTCGGATATGCATACGGCTGGACTGGTTCGTTCACTCGGCCCATAACCCTTGCCGCTTCAGTTTTTCGATTTGCTCCTCAATCGCGTCCGCCTGGCGCGGCTTTAACAAGTTTACTCGCGCATCTGCCAATTGTTGAAGCTGTTCCAATTCGCTTGCCTGCTTAGGCGTAATCCAAAGGAAGCAGTTCGCTCAACAGCCGCATGGCCCCAATGAGGAATCCGGCATGCCCACAAGCAGGCTCAAACACCCTGCGATCCTCCACGGCAATTTTCTTATGAATCCAAGGTCGGAGTCTTCCCACGATATAGTCAACCAGCCAGGACGGGGTGCTGTGAGTGCCAAGTTTGATTCGGATGGTTCGGTCAATCAATGCGCTCTCGTATAGAAAACCCAAAGCTTCGGTGCTGACCGATCCGCAGTGGGAAAAAGCTTTGATGTCACGGCTCGCAGCCACCAAAGCATCACGCCGACGATGATTGCTGATTTCGATTGGTTGTGGCGACTCGCTGTTGTAATGTTTCGCCACTCTTTTATAGACATCCTCGACATCCGTTAAATCGAGCCGCATAAAGCCCGGAACTGACTTATCTTGGAGAATCTTTGCGGCGAGCAGCCAGAAAATAGATTGGAGAAGCCAGCGGCCATTTGACTCGGAAACATCTTTCCATTCCAAGCGAAGCTTGGTTGTTGAAACGACGCGCTCAATGAGGCTAGTTAGTTTTTGTCCCGCTTCTGCTTCAATCAGCGGAAGGTAACCGACGTCAACAAAATCAAGTTGATAGCTATGTTCGAGACGACCCCAAACCTTGGCTCGATAGATGGAGTCCGGCGCAAGTTGACCCCGATGTTGCTCAAAAAAACCATTCAACTCCCGAGTTGTCAAACGGACATGAAAGCGCGGGCGGTCGCTGCCTTGCAGCCATAATTCGTAATATTCGGGCAAACAGGCGAATACAAGAGGCGCTCCAAGCGAACGCAAGGAGGCAATGTCTGATTCTGACACTCGCGGTTGATCAAGAACAGCGATGGATGCTGTGCGCGAATCGAAAGGGTGATCTGCAAAAGCAAGCAAAGGCACACGAGTATCGCTGCCCGGAACGGGCGTGTCATCGCGCAGCCGGTCCTCGCGGAAACCAACTCTTAACAGCCCATTTCGCAAAGGGCCAAGTCGCATGGAAACCGACGTCATTACTTTGTTCGGGCGAATATATAAGGTGTTCATAGCATTGCCAATGCGCAAAATTGTTACCGGAAGGGGCGGTCATCCGCCGTCCAACCCCGAATTTATATGCCTCCTGCGCGCGTAAATCGTAAATCGTAAACCGCAAATCGTAAATTCGCCCCGCCGCTTCCCGCTTCCCAAATTCATCCATCGCGTTACATTACCGGCATGTTGAAATCCTGGCTGGTGAACCTGGCTTTGCTGTTCGTGGTGATTGTCGCCATGTTGGTGGGGTTTTGGTTCGCGCTGCCTTACCTGTCACGGTTTACCAACCCGCCCCGCATTGCCAGCACGCCCACGCTGGTGACGCAGGTTCAGAGCCTTTCCCAACTCGTCACGGTCAAATATGTGCTGGAAAAAGTGGTACTCATCGAGGACGAGTCGCATTGGTTCGAATTGCAACTGGGTGAAAACCGGTTGCTGATGGTCGCGCACGGCATCGTCAAGGCCGGCGTGGATTTGAGCGAGATCAAGCCCGGCGACATCAGGACTTCCGGCAAAAAAATCATCGTCAAGCTCCCGCCGGCGCGCATCACCGACTGTTACCTCGATGATAAATACACCGAAGTCGTGGACCGCAAAACCGGCCTGCTCCGAACCTTTGACAAGGACCTCGAGCAAAACGCCCGCCGCCAGGCCGTGGAAGACATCAACCGCTCGGCGCGCAACAGCGGCATCCTGAAGGATGCCGATGAGCGCGCCCGGGCGCAATTGACCGGTTTTTTCCGCCAGTGGGGTTATGAGGACGTGGAGTTCACCGGTCGGTGACGATTGAGTTTAGGCGGCGATTTGGCGCAATATTATTAGTCACCGTATTATTAACCCCTCGTTTTAACGAGGGGGGAACGATTTCATCATTCTCAGCAAACCGTTTTTAACGGTTTTCACAGCACTGATTCGCTTGACAAAGGACGCCAGCCGTTTCAAGCGTTCTACTGCGAAGCCGTTAAAACGGCTCAAGAAATGGTGGTTGCCACCAAGTCCCCTCGTTGAAACGAGGGGTTAATGAGTGCCTAGACGTCAAATCGCATTTACCTCCCCTCTTTCGCATTCCAGACTTTCTTTTTGGCCCGGCTTATGCTTAGTCTTGCGCATGGAATTTGTTCGTGACATATTTGCGGCACGGCGCGCGGCCCATCGGCCGGTCATTTCCTTTGAATTTTTCCCGCCCAAGACGGATGAAGGGGACCGCGCGCTCCTGGAGAAAACCCTTCCCGCGCTGCTTCAACTCAAGCCCGATTTTTGCTCCGTCACCTACGGCGCCGGCGGCGGCACGCGCGACAAAACCCTGATGATTGTGGACCGCATCCAGCGCGAACACGGCCTGGCGACCGTCCTGCACCTGACTTGCGTCAACGCCACCCAGGAGGAAATCGGCGGCGTGCTCGCGCAGGCCCGTGGGCTGGGTATCAAGAACATTCTCGCCCTGCGCGGCGATCCGCCGGGCGGCAACGGCATCTTCAAGAAAACCGAGGGCGGGTTCGAGTTTTCCCATCAACTGGTCACCTATTTGAAACAGTCGGGCGGCTTTTCCATCGGCACCGCCGGTTTCCCGGAAGGCCATATCGCCTGCAAGGAAGGCAAGTTCGTGGACTGGGGCCGTTTGAAAAATAAAATTGATTGCGGCGCGGATTTTGTCATCACCCAGCTTTTTTTCGACAACGCGGATTTCCTGGAATTCCGGGATCACCTCACGAAAAAACTGGGCGTCACCGTGCCGATCTTTCCCGGCATCCTGCCGATTTTAAGCGCCAGCCAGACCAAGCGCATCACCGCCCTATGCGGGGCGAAACTTCCCGCCGCCATGGTCCACGGATTGGAAAAATTCGCCGACAACGACGAAGCCGCGATGCAGTTTGGCATTGATTACGCCACGCAACAATGCGCCGAGCTGTTGCGCGCCGGGGTTCCGGGTTTGCACCTGTACACCCTGAACAAAGCGCATTCGACCACCGAGGTGCTCAAAAATCTGCGTCTGGTTTGAGCGGATCGTGGAGAATCATTCCACGGAAAAGTTCGGGCCGAAGATGCCCGAAGGCTTGCGGACGGAAAATCTTTGACCTCGCCGCGAGCGTCCAGCTCGCACCCTGCTGCGGTCGCACACCTGCGACACCCTTCCCGCCTTCCCGCAACCCGTCCAGAGCGGAGCTTCCGCCTGGTTGAAACTACGGCCGGACAAGTTGGCGCGAATCCGACCCAAAAGCCTTCGGGGTTGGAGAGGGTGCAGAGATTTTCATGTGTCCTTGCAAAAACGTTTGTAATGCGCACATAATCGTGCTAACATGCACCAATAGTATGAGTATTGGAATTAATCAAGCGGCATCCACATGAAGACGACCCGCAAGACGATCACCCTTTCGGAGCAGCAGGACGCATGGGTAAAGGCAAGGATTGACAGTGGTGACTATACAAATGATAGCGAATATTTCCGCGACATGATCCGGCGTGATCAGCAGGAAAGCGGCGAAATGCCGGCGTTAAAGAAGGCCATCCAGGAAGGTCTTGACGGCGGCATTAGCAAACGGAGCGTGAGGGAAATCTGGAAGGAAGCTGAGGGCCGCCATAAGGCGTGACCTGGACCAGTATCGTCTGTCAAAACGGGCTGATTCCGACATTGCCGAGATTGCTGGCTATACGATCAGAGAATTCGGCATTAAACAGGCGAGACGCTACCGGGACGGATTGGAAAAGATATTTCGCAGACTCGCGGAATATCCAAACAGCGGTCGAAGCGCCGAGCACCTTGCCCCCAGACTGAGGCGGATGAATTTCGAGTCGCATGTGATTTTCTTTCTGCACGATGGGGATGGTGTGTTGGTCGTCCGGATTTTACATCAGCGCATGGCTTTCAAACGTCACACCATGACGGACGATAAACCGAACTAACTTGCCCGAATCGAGTAACGAGTCACGTTTCAACCGCGCTTATGGGCGCAAGTAGCATCAAAGTTTCAGCGAGTTTTTGGCAGTAGTGGCGAATGGTCCCGTGACTCTCGGCCCTACTGACAGTTTCGCTGACGGTGGCCGTGTGCCTTTCAAGAATATCCTGCAAACACAAGGCGTTTCAAAATTGACCACGGATGCACACGGATAAACACGGATTCAGATTTGCCATTGGGGAGTTTTTGCAAATGGAGAACGGCTCACGCTGTGGTGCTGCTTGAGGAAAATTCAGAAAGCTTGTGCTTCCTTTTCCTATCCGTGTTAATTCGTGTCCATCCGTGGTTTAATTTGCCTGGTTCCGGCTAAGGCTCAGCGATAATCTTGGCGCGCTGTTGGTGGTACTCGGCGGGGGTGATTCTATCCGTCTTGTAAAGCTGCAATAACTCGTCGAGACGCTGCTCCTTGGAACCGGAAAGCACCGGCACAGGCGCAGGGGTAGGAGGTGCCGCATGTAAATCAACTGCAGGGGCGGACTTGACCACGGTGATTGGAGCAGGGGTGGGGATGGGTGCCATCGGTGCGACTGCGGCAACGGTCGGTGTTGGCGTCACCACTGGCTCCTGGGCATCAAGCTCCGCTTTTTTCTGGCGCAAGGCCTCGAGGGCCTGGGCTTGCAATTCCTTGCTGACCCTCTTAGGGGGAGTAACCATTACTGCCGGGGGCGGGAGCTGTCCTGTTTGTTCAAATGCCTTGGTATCGGCTTTCGGCGTCACCGCTGGCGCTACGGGAGCGGCGGGAGGAGGTGGCGTTACCGGTGCGGTTGGCGGAACGGGAACCGTAGGCGCGGCGGGAGCCGGCGAGTTGGTGGCTGCTGGCTGCGAACCGAGTTCCGCCATTTTTTGGCGCAGGGCTTCCCGTGCCTTTGCTTGAATATCGTTATCCACCGATTGCGCTTGCAGGGAACCGGCGCCGAAAATGGCTCCCGCACTGATCATCGCCAACAACTTCTGGATGTGCATAAGCCTGTTTCATACCTGAAAAACTGGCTTAACGCAATATGTTTTCGTTTGATCCAAAGAATTCGTCCGATCAACGGCTTGCCGTCGAAAATAATCTCCGCCAGGCCGGCGGCCACGGATAAAAAAGCACCGATCGCCAGATCACCCCTTTGACCTCGGCGCGGCTGATTTTGATGCGTTGCCCGGGGTCGAGCGGGTTGCTGGCGCGCAAACGGGCGAGCGTCCGGACACCAATCAAGACCGGCCAGGCGCAAGCCAATTTCACCCGCACACAACGCCCCGGCAACGCGTTCGTATAGTCCCAGCCCGCCGCCAGATGGCCTTCCGCCAGCCTCAAGTAACGGTCGTATAACGGGCGTAATTTTGGCTCGTTCGCCGGCTCCAACAAGTCGCCGGGCGCGAGTCCAACGGCCGATAATTCGTCCGCCGGCAAATAGCACCGTCCCTGCCGCAAATCCGCCGGCAGATCCCGCAGAATATTCACCAATTGCAACCCCTTGCCGAAGCGCACCCCGTCCGCCAGCAACTTGCCGTCATCCAGCGCCGCGCGCGGAAACAAATGCGCGCGGCACATCTTCGTCCAGAATTCCCCCACGCATCCCGCCACGCGATACGTGTAATCGTCCAGCTCTTCCGCCGTCCGCAGCGCCGCGATTTTTTCCGCCGACGCTACCGCGAAACGCCGCAAATCCAGTTCCTGTCCGCCCGTGATGATCTTGAGCGTGTCCTGAATGCGCTGTTGATCGGCGGAATTGAATTGCTCCAGGACCGCCAGCGCGTCCTCGCAGCGTTCCAAGAGAATCCGTTCCGTCGGCGAACCCTGCCGCTGCGCCAGTTCGCCAAAATCCAGCGGCTGACGGTGCGTTCCCAAAATCCGCTCCCGCAGCAATTGCAGCGCGTTCAACCGTTGCTCCAGCGGAACAATCTCGGTGTCCGCGATGGTATCCGACGTCCGCGCCAGCAAATAAGCCAGCCCGATCTGTGGCCGAATCGTGCCCGGCAACACGCGCAAGGTGAGATAAAAGGAGCGCGAGGTGGCCTTGAGTAACTCATCCAATGTTTTTGAAATAGGCATTTAAGTGGTCCCAGCAGGACTACGGAAATTAGCCAGCCACAAGGTGGCTGGTCATGGCGTTACCAGGCATTCGCCCTGAAGGGACGATGGAATTTTCACCACAAATAATTTTCATCAAATTCGACTCGGTGTTTTTGTAAGAAGGCGACATATTCCTTTTGAAACGTCTTTGTCCGGTGATGTTCGGCTTGATTTAAAACGTATTCCTTGACGGCATCGCAATTTGACACGCTCACGGTAAAAGCGCCAATTCCCGGTTGCCATGCAAAACTTCTCACACCGATGGTTTCGTGAATCCAGCGCGACGAACTTTGCTTGACGTCTTTCACAAATGCGGCAATCGCGTGGGTCGCCCGTAAACCCGCCAAAATATGGATATGGTCCGGCATACCTCCCACGGCTTCAGGAATTCCGTCCGCTGCGCGAACCAAACCGCCAAGATATTCATGCAAGCGGTTCTGCCATTCTTCCTCAATGAAAGGATGTCTTTCTTTTGTACTGAACACGATATGGTAATGCAGACTTAAATGAGTGGAAGGCATAAAAGGTTGGGTTCCTTTTCACGGCTTGAAATTCCGACGCGTGTCCGCTGCGCTTGGTGTCGCGAAGCGACGCTGGAAATTAGCCAGACACGGAGTGCCTGGTATAGTCCAACCTTGATGAGTCCGTCCCGGAGGGACGGTGGAACCACCAGCACAATCATTTGATTCATGAATTTCCACCGTGCCTCCGGCACGGTCCTTATATTTGTCACCATACCAGCCACCTTGTGGCTGGCTAATTTCCGGTTGTCCCTTCGGGACGAGCCAAGAGTTCTCATCGTTTTCTCTTTCATCTTTCCCCGATGGGGGCGAGGGGACCGGAGGCGCAGCTTGATGTTGCAGTTTCATTTGCTAACCTATGCGCCTTGCGTCAGATCTGATGCGGGAGGCAGCGTGTCAGACGCTGAGGAGCCCTTCGCGGCCTTCCAAATGAGAACGCCAGCCATAACTGAAGCGACAAGCCAAATTCCCTGATACAAATGCCAGAAAGGGAAATTGTAATCAGTCACAAATTCACCGTCGATTTTATTCGTGACGAAATAGTAGGCCGTCAAAGGCAAACCAATAATCCCTGCCAATCCCTCCGGAAAAATTAAAATCTGGAAAAGAAAACCGCAGGCGATAATGCGTTTTGATTTCAGTGCGGGGTTAAGAGTGAAATACAATATCGCAACCAAGTGAAACGAAATATATAGCAGACCGTACACACCTAACTTCTGGCCAACCGATTTCAGCGTGGCGCTTCGTAACAGTATTCCATAAAGTTCCCAAGTTAAAGGATCCAGGAACCCCAGCTTATTTCCGTGGCTATCCGCGTCTTGAATCGGATGTTCGTAACCGGCTTGCAGCATGGCGGCAAGGAAGGAAAGTCCAAGGCTGGTCATCACCAGCGCAGAAAGAATGACTCTCTGTTTTGCAGTTAACATTTATGCCTTTCGTTTCGGGTGGCCTGAGAGTCTTTCCCGCCACCTTGCCAACTGCCTCGCCACTTCCCTGGTTCCCGGCGCGCCGGTCAGGTTTCTTTGCGCCATGGCTTTTTTCAGATCAAATACTTCCACCGCGTCCGCTGAAAAAATTTCGTCCACGGATTTCAATTCGACCAGCGTAAATTCGTTCAGCGCTTTGCCACGGCGTTCGGACAGCGCCACGACCGCGCCCACCAGATGATGTGCCTGCCGGAATGCCATGCCTTTCCGCACCAGGTAATCCGCCAGGTCAGTGGCCAGCAACGCCGGATCGCTGGCTGCGGCCGCGCAGTTTTTCGCGTTGACCGTGGTATGTTGCAGCATGGCGGTCATCAACCGCGCGCAGCCGCGCACGGTGTCCGCGCTGTCGAACAAACGCTCCTTGTCCTCCTGCAAATCGCGGTTATACGTCATCGGCAAGCCTTTCAACAAGGTCAGCAGCGACATCAGATTGCCGATCACCCGCCCGGCCTTGCCGCGCGTCAACTCGGCGATGTCCGGGTTTTTCTTTTGCGGCATCAAGGACGATCCGGTCGTGTAGGCATCGGCTATTTTGATGAAGCCGAATTCGCTGCTCACCCAGAGAATCACATCCTCCGCCAGCCGCGAAAGATGCACCGCCGCCAGCGCCGCCACCGCGCAAAATTCCACCGCGAAATCGCGGTCACTGACCGCGTCCATCGAGTTTTGCGTCACCACGGCTTTGCCTTTGGCATCCACGAAGCCGAGCAGTTTCGCCACCATTTCGCGGTCCAGGGGCAGCGTGGAACCGGCAATGGCGCCGCTGCCGAGCGGACAGACATTGACCCGTTGAAAACAATCCGTGAGCCGCTGATGGTCGCGCTCCAGCATCTCGACGTAAGCCAGCAAATGATGCGCGAAATAGACCGGCTGCGCGCGTTGCAAATGCGTGTACCCCGGAATGATCACGTCGGAATGCTTCGCGGCCAAATCCACCAGCGCGCGTTGCAATCCGCGCAATTCCCCGCCCCACGCCATGATTTCGTCCCGCACCCACAGACGCATATCCAACGCGACTTGATCGTTGCGCGAGCGTCCGGTGTGCAGCTTGGCCCCCGCCGGCACGCGGCGCGTCAGTTCGGCTTCGAGGTTCATGTGAACGTCTTCGAGTTCCGGGCGCCACTTGAAGTTTCCCGCTTGAATCTCCTGCCCGATTTCTTCCAACCCGCGCACGATGGCCGCTTGTTCCGCTTTCGTAAGCACGCCAATTTTTTGCAACATGGTTGCGTGGGCGATTGAGCCCAGGAGATCCTGCCGCCAAAGCCGCCAATCGAAGGAGATTGATTCCGTGAACTGCGCGACTTCCGCGCCGGGGCCGCTGGCGAACCGCCCGCTGCGGGAAACAGGAGAAGTTTTTTTCATTTCAAATTCCTGGCGCATGTTGCCGCCCGCGACCCCGAAAGTCACGCCCAATCACGGTTCACGAGCAAAGTGGGCGTATCTCGAAACGGTTCTTGGTGGGGCTGGCGCGCTGCGCCTGCCCCGTTGCCGAGCGAAGCGTCAGGCGACGGAACCGAGAGCCAGGAAACGCCCGACTCGATCTATTCGTTCCGTCCTCGCAGACTCGGACGGGGATATCACAGTATGATATCACAGCGAAAAAGAGAATTGTTGAGTTTGGGCATGCCGGGAGAGCCACGCGAAAGGCTTGCGCCCGGATTTTCTGCCGCTACATTTAATTGACGGGAAACATTTGTGCCGAATATGAACACTACCACTGAAAACACCGCCAAATTGGAACTCGAAGGCAAAACCTACTCGCTGCCCATTGTCGTCGGCACCGAGAACGAGAAGGCCGTTGATATTTCCAAACTGCGCGCCCAAACCGGTTATATCACCCTGGACGATGGCTACGGCAACACCGGTTCCTGCCAGAGCGAGGTGACTTTCATTGACGGCGAACGCGGCATTTTGCGCTACCGCGGGATTCCCATCGAAGAGCTGGCGGAGAAATCCACTTTTGTGGAAGCGGCCTTTCTGCTGATTTACGGCCACCTGCCCACGCGCCAGGAATTGCGCCATTTTTCGGACTTGTTCACGCAGAACCAATATCTGCATGAAGACATGATCTATCATTTCCAGGGCTTCCCCAGCGCGGCGCATCCCATGGCGATGCTTTCGGCGATGATTAATGCCGCGAGTTGCTTTGATCCCGGATTGATGCACTGGAAATTTGGCCAGCAGGCGGATTTTGATATCTATGCGGCGCGGTTGATTTCGCAGGTGCGGACGCTGGCGGCGTTCGCCTACCGCAAATCCGCCGGGCTGCCGCTGATTTATCCCAAGGCTTCGTATAAATACACCGCCAATTTTCTGCACATGCTGTTCTCGATGCCGTACGAGGATTATCCGCTCACGCCGGAAGTAGTCCACGCGCTCGACCTGATCCTGCTGCTCCACGCCGACCACGAGCAGAATTGCTCGACCTCAACCGTCCGCATGGTGGCGTCAAGCCAGGCGAATTTGTTCGCCTCGGCGGCGGCGGGCGTCTGCGCGCTTTGGGGGCCGCTCCACGGCGGCGCCAACCAGGCGGTCATCGAGATGTTGCAGCAAATTCACGACACGGGCGATGACGGCTCGAAATTCATCGCCGCCGCCAAGGACAAGAACAGCGGCAAACGCCTGATGGGTTTTGGTCATCGCGTTTATAAGAATTACGATCCGCGCGCGAAGATCATCAAGGGCGCCTGCGATGACCTTCTCAAGGTGCTGAACGTGAAGGATCCATTGCTGGACATCGCCAAGAAGCTGGAGGATTCCGCGCTGCACGATTCCTATTTCATCGAGCGCAAGCTTTATGCGAACGTGGATTTTTACAGCGGCATCATCATGCGGGTCATCGGCATTCCGCTGGATATGTTCCCGGTCATTTTTGCCATCGGCCGGATGCCGGGGTGGATTGCCAATTACAAGGAGATCATGGAAGACCCGAATGGCCGCATCTACCGTCCCCGCCAAATTTATCAGGGCAAGCAGGAAAACCACTTCATCCCGATCAACGAACGGGGTTAGGAGTCCATTTGAAAAGCCCGGGTTCGGTATCCAGCCTTCAGGCGTGCCCACGGCAGGGGACACGCTAAAGGTGCTTGCGCACGGCCACAGACACCGGACAAAACAGATCGGGGATTTCCCCGATCAACGTGGTTTTTTACACGCGCTTTTAGGCACTAGCGGGGAAAAGAAATTATTTCTGGTAAACGCTGACGCGGGCGGGCGGGAGATTAAGCAGAACCAACGCCGAGGCGACGAACCGGAAGTGCGCCGCCGCTTTGGGTTGCCGACGACCGAGGTGGTAACTGTACTGAACCAATTTGCCGCCGGAAGGCAGGAGCGCGCGGATTTTTTTCGCGAGCATGTCGGCGGTGTGGGGCTCAAAATTAAGCAATGGCAGGCTGGAGAAAACTGCGCCAATACGCTCAACGTGGCGGGCGTGGTGCTTGAGGAGTTTGTCCAGTTGAAAGGCATCACCCGTGATGATGTTGGCGCGGGGATAACGGGTGCGTAGGAGGTCCGCCATTTTGGGGGATTGCTCGATGGCGATGAGGCGGTCCTCGCGCAGGCCGCGTTCGAACAGGGCGTGAGTCACGGAACCGGTGCCAGGCCCAAGTTCCAGGACGTGCGCGTCGGGTTGGGTTGGGAGCCAGCGGGCCATGGCCAAAGCGAGCCGTTGTGAGCTGGGCAGGATTGCGCCGACCTGTCGCGGGGTATTGACGAGTTCCTGAAGGAAAACGGAAGTCGCATTTAGTTTTGCAAAGAGCTGCGCGTTCTTCTTAACGGCATTATTTTGTCCAAGCATAAAATACAATTTGGCCCACAACCCGCCGGTTGGACATGACGAAGGCATTATTCGTTCGATAACCCGATTAACTGCCAAAAGCCCAAGGGCGGAGTCAAGATAGACCATTGGCCGCCAATGGGCTAGAAAAAAGATTGAGGCGGAAACCGGAGCGGCGGCCTTACTTTTGCGCCAGCAGCGCCTTGACCGCGGCGGTGAGTTGATCCGCCTGGTAGGGTTTGGCGAGAAAGCAGTCCGGCCGGATTGACGTCGTCGCGTAAATTTCCTCGCCCACCGTCCCGCTCACCAGCAGGATTTTCTGGCTAGGTTCGAGCTTGCGGGATTGTTCGATGAGCTGCATGCCGTTCATGGTGTGCATGGCATAATCAGTGATCAACAAATCGGGCCGGGGCTGGGCCGAGGCGAATTTTTGCAGCGCAGTTTCGGGATCGCGGAACGTCTCGATGCGATAGCCTTCCGGCTCCAGTATGACCGAGGCCAGTTCCAACAACATCGGCTCGTCGTCCACCACAAAAATAAGCGCCGAAGGCTTTTTTGCCGGTTGTGGATTGTTCGTATTATTGCCGTTCATCGCCTGTGTCCCATGTAACCCATGTAGTAATATCCTATTCATGGCGGATGGCAAGCGGTCAGTTTGACATGATAATGCATGGTCTCGATAGTGGTCCTTGATTGACGTTCGCCCGAAAATAGTTTGCCATTGCGCGGCCATGCCTCTGGCCGTAAAGTGCTGATGTCTCAGGTAACAGGTCATGGGCCTTTGCCCCATAAGGTATTTATGAAATCCGACAAACCATCGGCAAATAAGAAGGCAAAAGCCAGCGCCAAAACCAGCACTCAACCCACACCCGCATCCGCTGCCTCGCCCAAGGCGCCCGCCGAAAGTTCCGAAGCGACCAACGCCAAGAAGAAAGCCCCGGCTAAGAAATCCGGGAGCGAACCGCCCGCCATCCCGCCGATTCTTCTGGAAGGTGACCAACCGTCCGCAACCTCTGTCAGCGGCCCCGGTCAACGCTACGCCCTTGGACCAGTGCCCCCGCCGGAACATCTGGGCGGCACCCCGGGCGAATTGCCCGAAGCCTATGGCACCAAACGCCTGCTGCTCGCCGCGCGCGACCCGCATTGGCTTTACGCCCGCTGGGACCTTTCCCGCCAGCAGCAAAGAGGTTACAACTCCCTTTCCGTTGATCATCATCTGGTGCTGCGCGTCTTCATCAACGAAGCCAAGGGACATCCCTTTTCCGAAGTTCATGTGCATCCGGAATCCACCCATTGGTTCATCCCGGTGGCCCACGCGGGCACTAAATACATAGCCGAACTCGGTTACTATCAGGCGGATGGAACCTGGGCTAACATCTCCACCTCCAGCGCCACGCTCACACCGCCGGACTCGATGTCGGACGATTACGCGGCGGAGTTTGCCACCATCCCGATGGACATTCCCTTCGCGCAGTTGATGGAACTCGCCCAGACCGTGGTGCGGGACAATGTGCCGCTGGTGGAAGTGATTCAACAACTTCGCGCCAGCGGTTACAAACTCCCGACCGCCAAGATCAGCGAAAAATGGACGCCGGAACGCCAGCGCGCCCTGGCGGCCATCATCACCATGGACAGCGTGCGCCGCGTCTGGATGGGTTCGCTGGAAATCACCGAGTTGATCCGCCGCCAATTGCAGCAGGAAATTTCCTCCATTGGCGCGGCGGAATTCGGCGTCCCCGGTTCGCTGCTGGGCGGCATTTCCAGCATTTCGAGCGTCACCAGTCCGTTCGGCGGACAGGAGCGCCGGAAAGGTTTCTGGTTCAACGTCAACGCGGAACTGATCATTTACGGCGCCACGGAACCGGACGCGCAAGTCACCATCGGCGGGCGCGTCATCAAACTCCGGCCCGACGGCACCTTCAGTTACCGCTTCATTTTGCCGGACGGGGTTTATGAATTGCCGGCGGTGGCGACTTCGTCCGACAAAACCGATAGCCGCGTGGCCGAGTTGAAATTCAGCCGCGAATCGGAATACCACGGCGAAGTGGGCGCGCATCCGCAGGATCCAAAACTCAAACCGCCGCTCGTCGAGAACGTCTCTTAAATGACCACGGAACTGGACAACGAACATTTGCGGTTGCTTAGCCTGTTTCATTACATTCGGGGTGGCATCTGCGCGGCCATGTCGTGTTTTTTCATTCTCTATATCGTCATGGGATTGATGATAACCGTCGGCGCATTCGCATCCCACGACCAGAACGCGCCTCCGGCGGCATTCGGATTGATCTTCGTCTTTATCGGCACGGTGGCCGTCATCCTGGGCGGGGCGTGGGCGGCCTTGACCATTTATGCGGGACGCTGCCTGGCGCAGCGGAAACACCGGATTTTCTGCATGGTCATCGCCGGCATCGGGTGCATTTTTTTGCCATACGGGACCATCCTGGGAGTTTTCACGCTCATCGTGTTGCAACGGCCCGCAGTCCAGGCGATGTTTGACGAAGCGGCGATTGGCGCATGAATCTGTATAATCGGATTGCCATCACCATCGTGCGCATCGTCGCGTCAAGTTTTCTATTGGTGGGATTCATGAATCTCGGGCTTTATTGGTTTAAGAGCCGTCACGAGCATATTGATATGAACATCTGGCGCTGCCTTTATCTGTCCATCCCGGTGGCGATTGGCGTGGCGATATTGATTAAAAGCTCGGCCTTGGCCCGCTGGGTGGACGAATATCTCGATGAATAGCCGCCAAGAATCCGGCGGTGGAACTGACGGGATTCGCAATGGTTGAGCGTGACACGTTTTAAATTTTAACCCATGCAAGGCTATCTCTCTCTCGTGCTCCATGCGCATCTGCCCTTCGTGCGCCATCCGGAATACGACAAGTTCCTCGAAGAAAACTGGCTGTTTGAAGCCATCACGGAAACCTACGTCCCGCTGATTCAAACCATGGACGGCTGGCTGCGCGACGGCATGGACAGCCGCCTCACGCTGACCCTTTCGCCCACGCTGTGCTCGATGCTGCTGGACCCGCTGCTCCAGGAACGCTACCTCCGCCATCTCGACGGGCTGATTGAACTCGCCGACAAGGAAATCCATCGCACCCACTGGGACAACGCTTTCCGTCCGCTGGCGTGGATGTACCACCATCGCTTCACCAACACCCGCAACACCTATCTCGCTTACGGCCGCAACCTCGTCGGCGCGTTCCGCAAATTCCAGGAGCGGGGCAAATTGGAAATCATCACCTGCGCGGCCACGCACGCCTTGCTGCCGATGCTGGCCAGCCATCCGCAGTCCATTCGCGCGCAAATCCTCGTCGCCCGCGACCATTATCGCTCCTGCTTCGGCTGCGATCCGCGCGGCATCTGGCTGCCGGAATGCGCCTACGTGGAGGGCGTCGAAAATTTCCTCCAGGAGGCGAACATCCGCTGGTTCATCATTGACACCCATGGCATCCTCCACGCCCGACCGCGCCCGCGCTACGGAGTTTTCGCGCCGATCTTCACGCCCAACTGCATCGCCGCGTTTGGCCGCGACCTCGATTCCGCGCGGCAGGTCTGGAGCAAACACGAAGGCTATCCCGGCGATTTCAATTACCGGGATTTTTACCGCGACATCGGGTTCGATCTCGATTTCGACTACGTCAAGCCGCATTTGCCGGATTTGAACCAGCGCGGTTTCACCGGCATCAAATATCACCGCATCACCGGCCTCTCCGGGGAAAAACAGGTTTATAACCGCGACGCCGCGCTGCACATGGCTTCCGAACATGCGGGTCACTTTTTGTCCGCGCGCATCGGCCAGATGCAACACCTCGCCGGCATCATGGACCGACCGCCGATGGTGGTCATGCCGTATGACGCCGAGTTGTTCGGCCATTGGTGGTATGAGGGGCCGGAGTTTCTGGATTATTTCGTGCGCAAGGCGGTCTATGACCAAAAGGTTTTCCGCCTCGTCACGCCGCACGAATACCTGGGTCGCCAGCCGACGCAACAAATCGCGCGGCCGAGCGCCTCGAGCTGGGGTTCGGAAGGTTACTGGAATGTCTGGCTGAACGAGACGAACGAGTGGATTTATCCGCACCTGCACATCGCGCAGGAACGGATGACGGACATGGCGCGGAAATTCCCTGGCGCCAGCGGCGTGAAATTGCGCGCGCTCAAGCAGGCCGGGCGCGAACTGATGCTGGCCCAGTCCAGCGATTGGCCGTTCATTCTCCGAACCGGCACCAGCCCGGACTACGCGCGCAAGCGGGTGAAAGACCACATCCTGCGTTTCATCGCCCTGCACGAGCAACTCACCACCACCCGCGTGGACGAACCCTGGCTGGCGCGCATCGAATCCATGGACAACATTTTCCCGGACATTGATTACCGTTATTGGGCGTAGATTAAATTTGCTCATGCGGTTCCGTGAAAAAAATATTATTTTTTTAGGTGAGAATAGCTGAGAAAAAGTGAGTACACGCGAGAACAGTTGAAAAATTCATTTCATCCTTTCCAGTTCCTTGCCGAAAATTTTCTGTTTAATCGCCGCAATGCGCGCCAGTTCCCGTTCCTCGTCCTCGCGTGACATTTCATCCAGCATCGGCAACGCTTCCAGCGCGGCTTTGGACATCTTGAATTGAAACCGCTCCCGGGAAAGGTTCACCCGGTCCCGCTGAATTTCCCGCTCCTCGTGCAGCAACATCAAGCGGCCAAGAACCGATATTTCCTTCAGGTCGCCCCGTTCCATGGCTTTTCCCAGCAATCTCGCCACAATCAATTTCATGGATGAGGAGCGCAAGGCCTCCAATGTTGCGCCAGCCACCGCCAGCTCTTCTGCCGCGCTCTGCCGTCCGTCAAGGTCAGCCACCGAACGCAGCTTTAACAGGAGCGCATGAAACCGCCAAACCGTCGAAAAGGAGCACGTCAACCCCAACTCCTTCTGCGCCCGTTCATGCGCCTCCTTAAGACTGAGGTTCTTTTCCAGCAGCCATTCCTCGATTTTT
>Ga0182013_10001794_pt1 | contig 28963 bp, 29 predicted proteins | sample 612S2MmetaG_FD_120487 | JGI IMG/M metagenome (GOLD analysis project Ga0182013, IMG submission 120487) | Permafrost microbial communities from Stordalen Mire, Sweden - 612S2M metaG | ecosystem: Environmental > Terrestrial > Soil > Wetlands > Permafrost | place: Sweden: Stordalen | collected... | reverse complement strand
TCCGCCGTCTTTCGTTTTCAACCGCACGGCATCACAAGTGTGAACTAACGGGGAACCCTTATGCCAGGAAGGGGATATCGGAAACTGAGTGGCCAACGTCACCCGTACGGATTGCGGACACTACCTTTCTCCGTTTCCAGCGCCATCCCGCGTTCAGACGCGCAATAACCTTGTTCACGCTGGGCCTGCCGCCCTTTAAGCTTGGCGCGCGCCTTCGTTACAGCCGAGTAACTGTCCTCGGCTTACTTGTTGGGCGACAGGTGGCGGTGAACGTCCGCACGGGTGGGGTGCAGGGCGAACGGCCGTATAGCACGGCGAAGATCGCGGCGCTGGTGGCGGCCATCGTGCTGCTGATCGTGTTGAAGTCGTCACACTGATCGCGCGGCGCACTGTCATTCGGCGGCGGCGACAGCATCGAACCGCCGAGAGTTCGTGCGCTTTCGATAAACGGTGATAGTCTTTCTGGCACGCCAGCAGCGCCGTCTGAAAATCGACTAGCGATGGGGTGTGCGCCTTGTCGCGGCTCCTTTCCGCGCGCGGCCAGTGCCCGATATAGCCGTTCCACAGCAGTTATCTGTTAAATAACGCCTTCGCGGTTTAAGCGACGGGGTCCGCATCAACAGCCAGACCTAGCGAGGTCTTCGACCTCAAACCGGCGAGACCTCGAAACCCGTAGCTCCACCGGTATTCTTGGCGTCCTTGCGGTTTTGCGTGAGAGTCTTCTTCCAGTCCATTGACAATACGCGAAATGCTGTTCTCGATCGGCTCCCCGTTGAAGTCGATCGACAGACCAAGCCGCTTATCTGCCGGCCGCGGATAAGTGAGAAGTTGCTATCTGTGGACCGGCGCGAGGGCCTCGGCCGGCTCGATAGCGATCCGCATCGTTCCGGAGACCGCCGGGATTGCCTGCTGGCTGACCGTTTGGAGTCCACGCTGAGCAAGCTCATAGGCGAGCACCGAAAGGCAGCTTCCACGATCTCTTTGGCGATGGCATTCTCCGTCATGGCGGCTCTCTATAGTCTCTCGCAAAGCCGCCAAGACGCCAGGAACGCAACACCGGTCCGGGCATGGAATCGAGAACATGGCGAGTATCCCTGAACTGCTCGATGGACATGTGACATTAGAGGTGGAATGCCTGGACCGGTTGTACCTGAACGGAACAACCTGACGCAGAGTATCTCGGTGCTGTGGAAAGCTCTAGCCGTCTGACGTCTCTTCCACCGCGGCGACGTTCCAGACTTCCTCGAAAAGCTCTTCCTTAGTGACGGTGTGCCCCGCCCGGGCCGGAGTGAGCGAAGGAGCGTCCATGAAATTAATCCTCCTTTGGGCGACCCTGGGCATTGCGCTGGCCCAGCAAGCCCCGCCGGGCGATATTTAGGTCACCGGAAGTGGAACGGCCGAAAGTCTCGGGAGATAGGGCGATCGCGACGCAGGGCCCACGAGGGCATCGCGGATCAGTAACGTGTGTCCAGGCGGACCGTCACGAGGTCGCCTTCTTCTTTGCCGATCTTCTTGCGGAGGCCGGATTTTACGGGTAGCTTGTGAGTGCCGTCACCAAGCGCCATGAAAGAGCTGCGAAAGGGCTCGCCGTCGATGGTGCCGCTCACTTTGACGAGACCCTTCGTGCCGAAGAAAGCCGCCGAATCGGGCATCGCCACATAAGTCCAACCGCCTTTGGCCGGCGATTTTCGGAGCTTGGCTTTGAATTGCTTGTTTAGGGGGCTCACGGTGAGATTAGAACTTGAAGGTCGGAGGCTTGGGCGGCGCCGGCATGGCCGGCGCGGCAGGCGCAGCTGGCGCTGCCGGCATCGCGGGTACTCCTGGAATTGCAGGGGCTGCGGGTAACTTCGGCGCGGCGGGTATCGCCGGTGCTCCCGGTATCTTCGGCGCAGCCGGCATGGCCGGCGCCCAAGGTATGGCGGGCGGCGCGGGCGCTCCCGGAGGGGCAGGCGTGCTCGGCAAACCGACCTGCTTATAGTTGGGAGGCACCTGGAACGCCGTCGGCGGCGGCGCGCCCGCGACGGTGTTCTTGCAGTGGCACATCTGCTGGCCGAAGCTTCCGGTGATCCTGCTCAGTACGGGCATCTGCAGTTTGGTGCTGACCCAGCTCTCGGCGACCATGGGCACTTGCGGCGGCTTCGGAATCGCGGGGGCGGCCGGTGCGCCAGGTACGGCAGGTGCGCTAGGTACGGCCGGTGCGCCCGGCATGCCGGGAACCTGCGGTGCTGCCGGCGGCTTGGGCGGAGTGAGAGGCGGCAGCGTGATTTGCGTGCCATGCACCTCGACCCCTTGCACCATCTTGGTACCCAGATCTTTTACCTGCATTCCCGGTGCGGTGGGTGGAGTGGGCGGGGCCGGCATCCCCGGCAAGCCGGGGGAAGTGAGTTGCGGAGGCGTTAAGCCGGGCGGTGTGGGAATCGCCCGCACTTCCTGCTTGGCATGATCGAGCAACAGAGTCACTCCGGTGGCCGGGTTGCTGATCACCGAGGTCGCGCCGTAATCGACGCGGGTCTGTCCGTCCGCCGATCGCGCCATCTTATACGAGATCTGCGAGGGAACGCTCCCCGGTGCGGCCAATTGTATGGTGTTGGTGCATTCGGTAGAAGCGGCAGGCAGTGAAGGCGGTTTGGGCGGCGTCACAGCCTTTACAGAATATCACGGGCAGTGCATGTCCTAAAGATTGGACAGTGCCATCGGGCTTGGGTGTGCCACCGCGGCATGAAATACTCCCTGCATGTTTCCCACGGCGCGCGTAACGATTTTCACATGTGCCCGATGGTTACGCCCGGCGTGCCTCCCATCCCGCACGTCGGCGGACCCATTCTGCCTCCCTGCGAAATCGCCGTGCTCACGGGAGGATTGCCGCAGGCTCGCGTCACCGACATGGCGCTGTCCGTCGGCCCTCCGGATATGATCGTGATGGGATCGATGAGTGCTTCGTTGGCGGCCTGCCGGCAGCCCGCATTATGGACCCCCAGATGCACGGCGGCATGATCATACTGGGCGAGTTTACAGTTCTCATCGGCGGATAAGGCTTTTACCGTGGCGCAGGCACTCTTGCCGGCACTCTTGCCTGCAGCGCCGAGACTCTGGAATCCTGAGGTCCTGGAATCGGGATGAGCCTGTCCTCTCATCGAAATGGCCAGAGCCGGCGCCATCAGGCGCTTGACGCCGAGCGTGAAGAGTCCGAAATTCAGGCCGGCGCGCGTGCTGAAGACCGGGTCGGTCAGGATAGTTGTGCCTTCGATCTTCAACAGAACGGTGGAATGGCCGATCCAGGCAGCGTGAATACCGGTATCGCTCCACTGTCTGGGGCGCGGCCGTCCGGACGGGTCAAGGATGGCGCGCTTGCGGTCGGCCGAGTATCGTTTCCAGAATTGGGAGCGGTGCGATAGGCCCAGCCTAGCATCCCGGCGTCCCCCAGGAGGGCAATATTGCTCATCTATTCAATTAAGACGCAGCGCCGGGCCGGGCAGTTCCGTTGCCGCTCAAGCCATGAGTATGTCGATCTTCGGCAGGTCGTCGGAGGTCAGCTTCCAACCGGCGGCAGAGGCGTTGGCCCGAACTTGCTCCGGCGTGGTAGCACCGGCGATCACCGATGCCACCACGGGCTTGGCAGCCAGCCAGGAGAACGCCAGCTCCAGCAGCGTATGGCCGCGCTCTTCGGCAAATTGAATGAGGCGCTCCACCTTCTCGAGGTTTTCCTCGCTGAACATCTTCGGTCCCCACCCGGCATCGCCGCGGCTGCCCTTGGGGAGCGGCTGGCCCTGGCGGTACTTGCCGGTCAGCAGGCCGTTGGCCAGCGGAAAATATGGCAGGAAAGCGATATGCTGGCGCCCGCATTCGGGCAGCACTTCGGCTTCCGGCTCGCGATGGAAAAGACTGTACTGATTTTGCACACTGGCGAATTTTCCGCCGGCCTCGCGGATCTGCGCGGCGGAGAAATTGGAGCAGCCGATCTCGCGCACCTTCCCTGCCTGCTTCAATTCTTCCAGGGCGCCCAGGGTATCGGCGATGGGCGTCTCCGGATCGGGCTGATGAAGCTGGTAAAGATCGATGTAGTCGGTGCCCAGGCGCCGCAGGCTGTCTTCGGCGGCCTGGCGGAGGTACTCGGGCTTGGCGCCGTGGCGCGTTTCGTCGAACTTCATGCCGAACTTGGTGGCGACGACGATTTCCCGGCGGCGCTTGCCGAGAGCGCGGCCCAGGAATTCCTCGCTGTGGCCTTTATCGTAAATGTCGGCGGTGTCGAAGAGGTTGATGCCGGCCTCCAGCGCGGCGTCTATCACGCGGCGCGATTGCGCTTCATCGATGCGCCAGCCGAAATTATTGCAGCCTAACCCGGTGAGCGAAACTTGCAATTTGCCGATCTGGCGCCGTTGCATACTGGTTGCTTGCATGCCAACATAGATGCGCCGCGAGGCCCGCGGATTCGGATAGGGCGGCGCGGTTGGTGGGGGAAGTGACAATCCAATCTGTGGTTGTCGGAACGGTAAGTGGGGCATGTGGATTGCCAGAGGGGAAGCGGTGGAGGGACGAGAAATGAGAACCTGGAGCGATCGGCAATATCCAGCAGCAAATTCCGCGACAATAGTTCGATGAGCTCGCTCGAACTCCTTCTTCGGGGGGCCGTGGCCGGAGTGGCAATTTCTGCCCCCGTAGGACCGGTCAACGTCCTTTGCGTGTCGCGGACGCTCACGCAGGGGCGATGGGCCGGTATAGTCTCGGGAGTTGGGGCGGCGTTCGCGGACACGCTTTACGGCTCGGTCGCCGGATTCAGCATCAGCTTTATCATTTCGTGGCTGCTGCGCGAGTTGTTTTGGATCCGGCTGATCGGCGGCATGCTGCTGATCGCCATCGGCGCGATTTATTATTTCAAACGGCCGAAAACGCTGAAGGAAGCCTCCGAAAGCTCATCGAGGGGTTCAGATGCCGCGTCGACGTTCCTGCTGACTCTGACCAATCCGACAACTGTCCTGTCGTTCCTCGCGGTGCTTGCCATATTGGGATTGGGCGAGCACCGGCATTGGACCCTGACGCTCTTTCTGGTAATGGGAATCTTCGCCGGCGCCATGCTCTGGTGGATGTTGCTAGCGTTCATTTCGGGCCATTTTCGCGATCGATTCAACGATCGGGCAGTGGTATGGCTGAATCGCATCGCGGCCGGCGCGATCGGCGCATTCGGGTTGATTACCATGGGTCTGGCGTTTAAGAAATAGGACGGCTCTCACGCAGAGGCGCAGAGATCGCAGAGAAGAGTCATACCAAAGTTTTGCTCTGCAAAGCAAGCTCGTGGAAACTTGCAGAACAAACAGGAGACGCCCCATGGCGCCAGCCGACCGCTCCGTGGCCTCCGCCGCCTCCGTGCTCTCGAGTCTTGCCTTTGATTTTGTTTTTCTCGGTGTCTCTGTGCCTCCGTGGTGAAGGCCGCGCTGTGTCTTCTACCGCCTCTGCGTGAGATCTATTCTTACGCCAGAGCCTTGAGCTAAAATAACCGGGATGAGATGGGCTGCCGCTCTACTTGTCTCGGCCCTCGCTATTCCGGCCCTGCAAGCCGCTGACTGGATCAAGATCAGCACCGCGAATTTCGAACTCCTCACCAATGCCCCCGAGCGCGAAGCGCGCAAGACTCTGGCCATGTTCGAGGAAGCGCGCGGATTCTTCTTACGCGAACAACCGTCGCTGGCCGGGTCGCCTCCGCCCGCCATCATCGTGGGGTTTAACAGCTTCAAGGATTACAGGCCCTACACCCCTAAGGCCGAAGTGCTCGCTTATTACCAGAGGCAAGAGACCGGCGACTATATCGTACTGAGCGATCTGCAGCTGCAGCGTATGCGTGTGGCCATCCACGAGTATGTGCACCTCCTGGTAAGTCATTCCGGTTTATCCATCCCGCTTTGGCTGAATGAGGGCATGGCGGAGGTTTATTCCACCATGCAGGAGCAGGATGGAAAGCTGGTAATCGGGGAGATGAAGCGCGACCGCGTGCTCTCGCTTGGGGGAGGGAACTGGATGCGGCTCCCGGACTTGCTGCGCGCCGACGATCGCTCTCCGCAATACAACGAACAAGACCTGGAGACGATGTTTTACGCGCAGAGCTGCCTGTTAGTTCACATGCTGATGCTGGGCGACGGCTACGCCGATAAGTTCTCGCGGTTTTTGGAGCGCATCTCCGCCACCGGCTCTTCGCAAGCCGCATTTTCCGAAGTGTACGGTAAGACGGCGGCCGAAATCGAGAGACAGATGACTCTGTATTTTCGACAGCAGGTGCAGAGCGGCGCCGCGTATCCCGCCGGAACGGCGCCACTGGAAATCACTGAAAATCGTCCCGCGACAGCGGTGGAAGTGGGCGTGACGCTGGCCAACCTGACCGCCCGCCTGGGCAAAGTGGGGGAAGCTAAGAGCCGGCTCAAAGAACTGGCGGCGCAATATCCCAAGAGTGGAGAAATCGAAGGCGCGTTGGCCGATCTGGAAGTGCAAAACGGAGATACCGGCGCCGCCCTGGCGCATTACCGTTCGGCGCTGGCGCTCCAGCCCGCCGATTGGATGGTCTACTGGAATTATGCGCGGCTTTTGGATGGCGAAGGCGGCGCACTCGATGCGCGCCTGCAGGCGCTGGAAGAAGCGGTGCGGCGCAATCCGGGGCTGATGGAAGGGCGTTTGCGACTGGGTGACGATCTCTGCGTGGCGGGACGCTTTGCGGACGCGTTGGCGCGGCTTCAGCAAGCGCCCAAAGTAGAGCCGGAGCAGGCGGCGCCGATGTTCGTCGAAATGGCGGTGGCTTCCTACGGGTTGCGGCAAGTGGACGAAGCGCGCCGCTATGCGGACCAGGCGAGAGCCGCGGCGCGAACGGCGGCAGAAAAGGCCGAAGTGGAGCGGCTGCTGGCGCGAATCCAAGTGCCTTCGAAAACTGAAACGCCTGAGCCCTCCAACGATCCGGATCGCCCCACGCTGCGCCGCGCTCCTCCGAAAAAGGGTGGCGGGGGCGGCATCGAGCCGTAAGTCCGCAAACCGACTCCCTCACGGTCGCGGCTCGGAAAAACAGGGTGCCGATACCGAGCCACGACCGTTACGGAGCGGTCCGCAGCTCTAAATACTCCGTGGATCCCAGCCCGCGCGATACTCTCGCGCGAGGTACTTGTTCGCCTCGGGAACGTTGGCGATCGTCCCGGCGGACGCATCGTATAGCAATCGCCTTCCGGTGCGCAGGGCGATCGAGTAGAGATTGACTGCCTCGGAAAGCGGACCGGCATTGACGAAGCTGCCCGGCGAATGTTGTTTATCGCCGCGGCAGGCCGCCACCCACTGAGTGAGCGCTGGCGAAAGCGAAGGCGTATCGGAGCTGCTGACGTGACTATGCGGTGTGCGCGGCGGAGCCTGAAATGCCCTCATTCGCGCCAGTGGAATCAGATGTGGATCTTCCAATTGGAAGCCGGAGAGAATTTTGCCTTTGTCGCCGATGAACATCATGCCTTCGGCCGGCAGTTCCTCGCCGTCTTCCTCCAATTCCGGCGGAGTGGGCGGATGGATGCCGCCGTCGTACCAGACCAGCTCGACGGGCCCGCGGCTGCCGCGCGCCGGATAGCGGAAGCGGACCACGCTCGCCAGCGGATAGGAAAAATCATTGTGGATGGTATGGGAAACGCCGTCCTGCAGCTGGCAGGCGTGGGTAAACATGGGGTCGACGCTAGTGGGGCCGGCGAGTTCGAGCGCATTGAACACCGTCCAGAGACTGTAGTGGCCCATGTCGGCCATGGATCCGCCGCCGAAATCGTACCAGCCGCGGAAAACCATGTTGGTGTAGTTGGGGTGGTACGGCCGTTCGGCCTCGGGGCCAAGCCAGAGGTCCCAGTCGAGCCCCTCGGGAACGGGCGGACGATCGGTGGGCAGGGTCAGGTACTGCGGCCAGACCGGGCGATTCGACCAGTTGTGCACCTCGCGCAAAGTTCCGATGGCGCCGGCATTAATCCACGCCATGACGGACGTCATGTCGCCGTTGCTGTCCCACGGCATCAGGTGGGTGGAAACGCCGGTTTTGCGCGCGGTCTCGATGACGAGTTGCGCCTCCTTCAAGCGGTTGGCTAGGGGCTTGTGCGTAATGGTGTGCTTGCCGCGCTTCATGGCCGCCATGGCGATGACGCCATGAAGATGGTCGGGGGTCATGATCTTCACCGCGTCGATGCCCTTTTCCTTTTCGAACATCTCGCGGAAATCGGCATAGGCGGCGCAGCCCTTGTATTGGCCGGAGGCCTTCTGCGCTCCGTAATATGTTTCCACCACGCTTTGGCCGGCATCGCGTCCGCCGGGAATGGCGCCCTCGACTCCCGGGCTCCAATCGGACTTCTGGAGGATGCGGCGGAGGTAGGTGAGCAGTCCGTCGCGGTCCCAATCGCGGTAATTTACGGCGTGCTTGTTGGGGTCGCAGACGGCGGTGATGCGGATGTCCTGCGAGGCCAGGAAGTAGGGCATCTCGCGGATTCCCTCCGTGCCCGTACCGATATAGGCGAGATTGATCTGATCGCTTGGGGCGACGTACCCGGGTCCTCCGAGCACGCGTCGGGGGACGATGGAGAAGGCAGCAGCGGCGGCGGCGCTGCCCAGAAACTGGCGGCGGTTGGAATCGGACATCATGGCCGGTAGGATAACTGGAATCGCGGGAAGCGGCAAGGCTGACGGCGAGGCGAGATCGCTAGGGAGTGCCGCAAGCCATACCGCATCGCGGGTTTGCCTGTACCGGACTCGAACTTGAGGCGTGCTTGCATCGTCCTGGAGAAACTCTGGAAAGCCGCGCACGTATTCCACTCCGAGGGGAGCCTGGAAACGGAACTCTGGGTTCTGGACCACACTCTGCGCATCCTGTTCGGCGACGTCAGTCAGGTCGTCAAGGGGATTCGCCAGAGCGTCACCAAGCGCCGGTTCTTCGGGGCCAAGCGCAAGACGCTATGCGGCGTTGCGGACTACATGCACCGCAATCGCGCCCGCATGCGTGTACGACGGAATATCTCGCCAAGGGCTGGCCAATCGCCAGTGGCCCCGTCGAGGGCGCGTGTAAAAACCTCATCAAGGACCGCATGGAACGTTCCGGAATGCGCTGGACTTAGGAGATGGCCGGGGCGATCGTCAAGCTCAGAGCCATCTACTTGAGTGGGGACTTCGATCCCTACTGGTCCTTCCACATCGCCAGTGCTCAACAGCGCCTTCATCCCGGCCACTGGAGCGTCGTCCTAAAGTAGCCACACCCGAATCATTACGCGTGGACCAGCTGATAGCGGGCGGCCATCTCTGCGAGCGAGATCGGCGCATAATCGCCCGCGTGGCCGGCCTGGCCGAACTGCACCATGCGCTCGGCAACTACTTTCTTCATCGCGTCGCGAGCCGGCTTCATGTAGTCGCGCGGGTCGAATTTCTCGGGCGATTCGGCGAAGACTTTGCGGATGGCGCCGGTGATGGCGAGCCTATTGTCGGTATCGACGTTGATCTTGCGGACGCCGTTCTTGATGCCGATCTGAATTTCCTCGACCGGCACGCCCCAGGTCGGTTTCAGCTTACCGCCGTACTGGTTGATGATGTCCTGCAGATGCTTGGGCACGCTGGACGAGCCATGCATTACCAGGTGGACATTGGGCAGCCGCTTGTGGATTTCGATGAGAACGTTCATCTTGAGCGTCTCGCCGGTGGGCTTCTGGGTGAACTTATAAGCGCCGTGGCTCGTGCCGATGGCGATGGCGAGTGCGTCGAGGCCGGTGAGCTTCACGAATTCCTCGGCTTGAGCCGGGTCGGTGAGGTGGCTGAGGCCATCGAGGCCGGTGCCGTGGCCGTCTTCGATGCCGCCCAGGCAACCGATCTCGCCTTCCACCGTGACGCCTTTAGCGTGTGCCATCTCGACTACCTTGCGGGTGGCATCCACGTTGTACTCGAACGTCGAAGGCGTTTTGCCGTCGGGCATGAGCGAGCCATCCATCATGACGCTCGTGAAGCCCATGTCAATGGCGCTCTTGCAGGTTTCCACGCTGTTGCCGTGATCCAGATGCAGGACCGTGGGGATCTCGGGATAGACTTCCGTGGCGGCGATCATGAGGTGATACAGGAATCGATCCTGCGAATAAGCGCGCGCGCCGCGGCTGGCCTGGACGATGACCGGGGACTTAGTTTCCCTTGCCGCTTCCATGATCGACTGGATCTGCTCCATGTTGTTGACGTTGAACGCGCCAACACCATATCCGCCTTTTGCCGCTTCGTCCAGAAGCTGGCGCATTGACAATAATGGCATTTACATTCTCCTTATCGTGAAATAAACCCGAAACTCTGGAATGACTACGCTAACATGATTGCGGGAAAGCGGGCAAGGCGCTGTCCGGGAAGATCACTTATACTACAGATTCCGCAGACCCATGACGCCGTTCGTTCCGCTGTTTCATAATCCGCATCTACAAACAATTCTGGGTCATTACTGGAAACGGCCTGATTGGGATGCGAGGTTTCCGATTGAGCAGCGCTTTTATCGGACCGAGACGGATGTCCAGGTGCTCGTGGAATCGCAGAGGCCGGCAGGCCACGTGGCGGGTGAGATCCTTATGGTCCACGGGTTGGAGGGTTCGGGACGCGCGGTTTATATCCGCAGTCTCAGCTGCGCCGCCCTCAACGCAGGATTCGCGGTCCATCGATTCAATATGCGAACCTGCGGCGGCACGGAGCGATTCTGTCAGACGCTCTATCACGGCGGTCTGACAAGCGATCTGCTTGCGGTAGTGCACAAATTGGCCGACGAGGGCCGCGTACCGTTATTTCTGGTGGGGTTCTCGCTCGGGGGAAATGTGGTGGTGAAACTCGCGGGCGAACTGGGGGAACGCGGACCGAAGTTGCTCGCGGGCGTGTGCGCTGTCTCCGCGCCGCTCGATCTGGCGGCTTGTTCCCGGCGAATGGCCGAACGCGACAATCGCATTTACGAACGGCGCTTCGTGCGGCGTATGCGGCAACGATTGGTGGCGACCGGGCGGTACAGCCAGCGGGATTTCGAGGGTCTCAAGAGCGTTACGGCCATCGACGATCGCATCACCGCGCCTTCATTCGGGTTCGGCAACGCCGCGAACTACTACCATACGCAATCCGCCATGCGGCACCTCGAAAGGCTCCGTGTGCCGGTGCTGCTTATTTATTCCAAGGACGATACGCTTGTGCCCTCGGAGACCTTCGACGCCCCGGCGGTTCGCGAGAATCCCTGGATCGGGCGCTTGCCCACAGAGCACGGAGGCCATCTCGGATTTCTCGGACGACGGCCTCACCGATTTTGGTTGGACGCGGCCATTATCGAGTGGATGATGGCGCGGAATGCCAGGCGCTGAGTCTGCCATACTGAAGATCTATTTCCATGGATCCGCAGGAGTCATTCATGTCGCGAGCCGCGCGGTGGCTCACCTTTGGGGCCGCCGCGTCGATCGTGTTGTCGATCGCAGTTTTTAACATACTGATGGGGCTCGCGCTCGCTGCGCTGCTGTTTTCCGGTGAAAAGCTTCGCTTTCCGCGCATAAAGCTGCCGCTCGCCATCTTCATGCTCCTGACGCTTGTTGCATGGGTCCATTCGCCGGATCCCTGGTTCGATGGCTATCCGCAGATCCGGAAATTCTGGGTGTTTTGCATTCTTCTGCTGGTGTTTTCGACCTTGCGCAGCCTAGCTACCGTCCGCTGGCTGTTCCTGACTTGGGTCGGCCTCGCGAGCATCAGCGCACTGCGCGGATTCGTCCAATTTGCCGGCAAGATGCAGGCGGCGCATCAGTCCGGAGTCGACGCTTACACATACTATGTGGCGGAACGGATCACTGGTTTTAGCAGCCATTGGAATACATTTTCCGCGCAAGAGATGTTCGCGCTGGTCATGCTCGCGTCTCTGCTGCTCTTCGGTGTGCGGGTGCCGAAACGCTGGGTCTGGTGCCTGTGCGGGGTGCTGATCGCGGTAGTCTTGTATCTTGGCCAGACCCGGGCGGTGTGGATCGCAACCGTGATTGCCGGGCTGTATTTGGTGTGGTTCTGGAAAAAGTGGCTAGTTGCGCTCGTACCGTTGCTGGTCGTCGTTTTGTTTTTCGTCTCACCCCCCGTTATGCGCGAACGATTCACATCGATTTTTCACGCTCAGGAGGTAGATTCGAATCGTTTTCGGATCATCGCCTGGAACGCTGGGATCGAGATGATCGAAAAGCACCCTTTGCTGGGTCTTGGGCCGGAAGGTCCGAAATACCACTTCCAGGAATATGTGCCGCCTGATGTTTGGACCTCGCGCCCACCGGGCTTCTACCAGCACCTCCACGATGTCTATTTGCAATATGGCGCCGAGCGCGGCATTCCCGCCCTGCTGGTGTTCCTATGGCTGTTGGGGAAAATAAGTGTCGATTTTTGGCGGGGGCTGCGATCCTTACCTGCCGGTCCGAGCGATCGCAGATTCCTATTGCATGGTGGGATCGCCATGGTGCTAGCGATGATGGTTGAGGGCGTCGCTGAGGTGAATTTCGGAGACTCAGAGCCTCTGACGATGTTTCTGGTAGTGGTGGCCTGCGGCTATTTGGCTCTTGAGAAGGAACTCGTCGCGCCCGGCGCGTTACACGCCCAACAATCGAGCCCATCGACTGCTACGCGGTAGTGGCAGACTGTACCCGATCAAGCAAAACTGGTCCAGTGCAAATAGTACCACCGACTCCAACCTCGCGCCTGAGGCGATTTGCTGCTCCCTCTGCCAGGGAGTTGTGTAATCGGAGATCCCCACAAGGTGGCTGCTCTGACAGGGCGGAAATCCGAGTCGACCGGGCAATTGGATCGACTGCCTCACGAGATCCACATTTCGCTCGGCGGTATATGTGAAATTTTCGGTTTTTAGGCAGGCTAAATTCGCGGGGCTCCAATCGGTCAGCGGAAAGTTGATAACTTGATTCAGCGCCGTGTTGTTGACATCAGGCGGATATAGGACTTCGAACTTAGCGGCGGGGAAGGACCCGCACACAAACTCCCGAATCGATTTTGTAAAAGCGCCGATCAGCCCTGGCAGGAACGCGCACTCTTGAGCCAGTTGGCGGGGATCCGCATACTGATTCGCTATGACCGCCATTGGTTGCCCGTAAGCAGCTTGGAATGTCTCGGTTGTATATGCATCGTAGAATGGCATGCCGGGCTCTGTCACAACGGTGGCCGTCGGACCAGGAAAATACCACCACTGGACCTCGCCGAACTGTAAATACGGCACAACGCCGGCCTGCGCCATCAGGCTAGCCATGTCGCAATATACTTGCTGCCAAAACGCCGTGCTCACTGGCCCGAAGTTTGTTTGCAGCGACGGCGTCGTCAACCAGACGGGGTCTCCGTTCGGATATCTCTGCGCGATTCCGGTGGCGACACTGTCATCTCCGTTTTGCAACTCCATACTGAATGACGCGGTAGGTTGAATCCCATATCCATTCAGCGCGGCAAAAAATGCTACGCTCCAATCGCGCGCCGCACGATTGATCGGAGGGGAAGCCGCGAGATCCGTGCGCCAATAACTTCCGTTCGGATCGGCGCACGTGCCGTCGATTCCCCCCGCGAGCGCGGGACCACCAGTTTGTGCCGTGAGGGGCGTGCTGCTAGCCTCCGAGTTGTTGGTGATCACGGAAATCGTGAGCCCATTCCCGGCGGTACCCAAACTGCGCGCCGTAATCGTTAGCACTGCGCCCTCAGCTTGCGCTCGCACGCTGTTCGAGCCGGCGTTAATGAGGAGCGCGAAACAGAGTGCGATTGTTGCGGCGGTGTCACTAATGAGATTTAAGTGCTGTATCAGCGTGCCTCCCAAGTTGACACTCGTAATCTGCCCGAACTCCGGATTTCCGGAAAACGATATCGTCGCCGAGGCGAATTGCATTCCGGGCCTGTAGAGTTCGTAGAACCAAAGGGCACCGGCATAGTGATTGGCTCTGCCGCGAAATCCCAGCTTCTGAATAAGCCATGCGGTACGCTCCGGCGCTAAAGCTATCGAGTGGTTGGTGTCCCAGTCCGTCGCCAATGTCGCCGTTGCGGATAGTGGGAATTCCGGAATATCGTATGTAGGAACCACGAGTTCTAAGAAATCGAAATAGAAGTAAGTTCCAAAGGCGCCATTATTAGTGATTTTGACGGTGTGCGCCGCTCCTCCCGAAAACATTCCGAGAGGGACTCGGACTAGGACATCCTCGCCCGATAACGCCATGCTCAGCGAAACCGGCGCACCCGCATCCACCTGAACGGAAACCTGTCCTCCAGACGTCAAATATCGAGTTCCGAGGTAGAGGGTGTGGTCGACGCTCGAACTGTAGGTACACTGGAGGAAAGACCCCGTCGCGGTAGTCCAGTGAATAGATCCCCCGGAAAAGTTCCCGTTAGCGCTGTTCCATCCTCCTGAATAGGTGAGCGCGCTGGCGATATCCTCAATCCGGAGGCTCCCGGGTCCAGCCACTTGATATTCCAGATTGTCTCCCGTGACCGACCAGTTGGTCGCAACCACGGAAAACTCGCTTCGTTGGAAGGTTTCGGTCTGCAAATCAGCAGCCCATGTCCAACGCATTTTTCGCACGTTCGACGTCGGTACAGGAACAAGCATTGAACGATCCGGGTCGATGAAGCCTTGAAGCGCACCGAAATTCAGCTTCACTTGCCACTGCTGCGGCGATGTCCCACCGCTGAAGTTCACAAAGCCGGGTGACCATGTTTCGGTATTCGCGCCGAACACCGTCGCGTAGACGCCGACTCGGTTCGCGTTTGCACCGGCGCCTCCAGCGTAAGTAAGAGTGATTTCGGTTCCACTCGCGGATGCACTCACCGTGCCGTCACCAGACTGGTTGATTGCTGCTGCCAGAGCGCCTATCGAGGTTTCCAGCGTGTCGGCCGATGTGAGGCGATAGTTAAACTGCTGATCCAGCCACGCCAATACAATGTAGTCCCCTTGGGAGGGCAGTCCGCCCAGTTGGAATACCGCGCTGGCGGAAGTGAACTGGCCGATTGGAGTCGCGTAACCCAAACCCGAGGCGTCCAGCGGCACATCGTAAAGCGTTTCTACGCCATCGCTCTCCGACCAAATTCGCAGATATGGCGAGTCCACGGTCGGATAGAGGGTGGAGTCTATCGAAATGCAGTTGTTGCGAACCTCCTGATAGCTGAGCCGAACTCCAGTCAAATTACCATCGGGTAAGTTGCGAAGAAGTGGGTGCTCGAATACGTTGTCGCGATTCCATTCCAGCACCACCCAATCGAATGGATCTCTCCAACAGCCCGAGACTGTGAATCCGTTTGGGCTCGTCTGGCTAAGTGCCGCTATCGCCGACGGCTCCTTAAAATAGGACTGCAGATCCCGATCTGGTCTCAGCTTGGTGAGTTGTTCTGCCATTAGAGTCGAATGACTACAGTGAGGTCGGCTCCAGGGGTGGCCTGCCCTACTGACAGCACCGCGACTGTTACCTGCGACATGGCTTGAAGCGGTGGTAAACTGCTCCCGAGGATGCTGTTTGAAGCGATCGCTCCGGGTGGAAATGTAACCGCACAGTACCTAGCGCCGTTAACGTTGATTTGCACCTGCACGTCGGCGTCGGCCGCGGTTCCCAGGATCGCGAATACGTCTCGCACCGAACGTGCTGTTTCGACAACAATGGCCGGCGCCACGCATTGGTCAACAGCCAGGAACCCATCCACCTGGATTGAATACTGTCCCCCGGAGAGAGTCCGCAAACCACTATCTTGGTTGTGAGTCATGCATATGCCGGTCGTCGGGCTATTTCCTAACTTGTTCGTGACGAACAATTCCGCGCTTCCTACGCGAACATCTGGTAACGAGATGGAGTAATTCCAGCTTCCGCTATAAGCACTGCCGAAGAAGCCCGGCGGAAACGGCACGATAGTTGTCTGGCTGGTTAGCTGGTAGACTGCCGTACTAACCGTATGCGCTGCCGCAATACTTCCGTCTACCGCCCGGATGACACTATACTGGGTTCCGTTACTATCGACAGCCGTCACACTAAGGATCTCGCCATCGATCTGCAGCTTAGTCCCGGCCTGCGCGGAGCCTCCGGCGTCTAGTGTCAGCACTCCATCAGCTGCCCCAAGATCGCTAGCGAGTACTGTAGACGGTGTCCCCAGTAGCTCATTCCAGTAGTAAAGAGTCAGCGTTCCCGACGAGATGCCGCAGGTGTTTGTCAAATCGATGAACGACACGCCGCTTAGTATGACCGCCCCCCCTTGCAGGTCCTGCCCCAGGCCGAAGAACGGCTGTGGCGGCACCTGGGTGTCCGCGCTCCCCGACCCGCCAATCGTCCACCGTGTCACAATCGAGAGCTGCTTCGAACACTCGAGATTATTGACGTTTGCCGAGCGGCCCGTAACCTCCACCACCTCGCCTGTCCGATTCGGAATCGTGAATTGGATCGGGCTGCTCTCCGCGACCGCGGCGAAGTGCCATGCTGCCTCCGCCACCGTAAAGAAACTCGTCGCGTCCGGTTCCACATCCCACTTCGAAACCGTTATCGTCGTAGCGTCGTTGCTTATTACACTGCGTTCCTGGCCTCCACCGGCGCCACGTGTGATCCGCACTGTCATGCCCACGTAGGCGTTTGCCGCCATCTGCAACGTTGCGTTCCCGGCCATTGTCGGGAAATGAGTCGTTACGGCGACCTCCGGCTGCAACTCCGATCGCCAGTAGAAATTCGCGTGATCGAAATCTGGGTCGGGCGGCGGGATTAGTTGACCTGTCAATCCCCCATCGGTGAAAGTCGCAGCGATCGTTTGCCCGGAGGTAACTCGCAGCAGGTTCGCTGGCGAACTTCCGCGGTATACGTTGAAACCTGCCGTACCTGCTGTGAAGCTCAAGCCTGTGAGTGTCACGCTGCTACCATTTGCACTGATGATCGCAGTGACCACGAACGACAAAGCGCTCTCATCCCCCGCGGCGTCCACCGCCGACACAGCGTAATAAAGCACTTGATCGCCGGTAAGAGACCCACCGGAGCCGATTGTCGCCGACAAGCTTACCAAGGGGATGCCCGGTCCGGTGCTCACCACCGTGGCTGGTGCAAGGAAGCTCACGATGACGCTGGCCTCCACCGTACCATCGGTGTTGGTGGCGGCTGCCTCGACGATGCCGAATTGGACATTTCCGTTGCTGTCCACCACGCTGCCCAGTAACGGATTGGGTAGTCCCACGCCCGAATTGTTCTGTGTAGCCTGCCCCGAAGCGGACGTCGCTTGACCGTTAGTGTCCGCGTACCACGCATCGTCGTGCAGTTGCGCCGTGATCGTCGCGGTTCGATAGTTGGTTGCCGGCGATATCTTTAACACTCGAAAGGGCTGGCGTAGAAAGCCCTCCTTGAGGTACGTGACCGTGATCAAATCGCCAGGCGAAACCCCGAAGCTTCTGATGCTCGTCTGAAACGCGACATACGTGTTTCCGAGGATCGACTTATCGAGGTTGAATTTGAGAATCCGCGATGCTTGATCGAACTGGGGAAGGCCCAGCGCCATTAACGTTGCCGAGGTGGTTTGCCCCGTTAACGCGATATCGTCCGGGTCAACCATCTCATAGCTGTCTTGCTGATATCCATTTAACGCATCCTGAAACTCTACCGACATGCAGTTCGGTGTGTCGGCGATACTGCGCGATGTCACCACCACGCTGGATCCCCCAGTTGCCTTCCGCATAATTCCTGAGAATCCGCTGCTGCCGTCGCCGAATTCATAACTTGGCCATCCGCCATTCAGAGTCTCGGTACTGTTCGACCATACCGGGTGAGAGGGACTCTCCAGTGCGATCGAATTCTCGATGTTCGCTTGGAGGACGCCACCCGGTCCGTAGGTCAGGTACATCCGCGAGCAATTGCGAATTCCTCGCACCGCATCTCCAGCGCTTCGCCTGTTCTGCAAAAGGAGATTACATTGAAAACGAGGTAGTGTGATCGGGTTACCGTTGATATCGGTTGCCGCGATCTCCTGATCGCAGTATGCTGCCGCGGCCGCGAAGCTGGTAAGGTCGATCTCTGCCGCCGTCCACCCGCTTCTTCGCAGCACATCCAGAAGAATCCAGGCGGGATTGTTCGAGAACTGATCGCTTATGTAGGTTCCGTCCGCTGCATAGACCGGCACCAACAGCCCTTGTACCAACACCTCCACACTGGGAAGGGAAGTTCCGTTGTTGAGCTGGTTCGGAACCACCACCGAAAGATACGCCATGCTCCCGTATGGATCGCCGGCTGGCGCCCCGGTGGAGTCCGTGAAATTAGGATCTAAGGCGCCATCTCGCGTCCCCAGTGTCTCTATGTTGTACCAACCGGTGCCCGTCATATTGGTGCCGCTCACAGCGATCGGTATCTCCACGTCATTGACCAGAACCGTCAGCACGCCCTGAATCTGGCCGATTCCTAGGAGCACCTCCATCCGCGTCAGGTTTCCGTCGTTCCGCGCGAACGTCACGATCGGCTGCTGCCAAACCGTTCCGTAAATCATCGGGACATAGTCGTTATAGAGAGCCTGATTAATCGAAACCGCCGACGTCGACCACGCCTTTCCGTAGCTCCGGACGCTGATTGCCGGTGGAATGAATTCCAGTCCTCCGAATCGCGTGAACATGCCCCTTGCTTGGCAGTCCGTGCGTGCATAACCGCAATCTGTGTAAGGAGCGGCGCCGTTTAGATTCCCCATTCCACCTGGAAGGCCTGCCGAGTAGCCGCAGCGGTAATACAAGGAGTACTTGCCATTGATCCCCCCGTCCACGGCCTCCGTTTGCTGTGCCGGTGTCGCCGGAAACTGCCAGGGGCACCGCCGTTCAATCTGCATTTCGGGTAGGAACACCCTCTGCAGGCTCATGCGATTCAGCGCAGTTAACCGAAATGTTGATTCGTCGCTCCGGTCAGGCGGATTGCATATTCCCTGAAAGACCACCGTGATCTCTGTGAGGGCTGCATTGTCCGGCAGGTCGTAGAAGAGCACCCCAACTGTGATGCGCGCGCCCTTCCATCCAACGGACCGTTCGATTTCCGAGAAGTAAGAATCGGCATTGGCCAGGAGAATCGAGATCTGCGGGCTTCCATCGATCCCTTGATCCGACGCCGTTTGAATATCGAAAGCACTATGCTGGATCACTCGGGCGGTGTACGTGTTTCCTCCCGCTGTCACCGTGTGTGTGCACCAGTATTCCGTTTGCCCGTTGGAAAGAACGCAGTTGAAGACGATTAACGGCGTGTCGGTGACGGTCTGCTCCTTCAGATCAGAGATTGTTTGCATAAAGAATATTGACCGTCGCCGAATGTCGATTTACATCCGTGCTCGTAAAGGTGAGCGCGTCGTCGCGCAAACGGGCATTTTCGTAGCACCCGCCCGTCGTGCTCACCTTGTATAGTGATGGGCTATCCTGCGGTTCCAGTTGCAGGCCATATATATCGACGGCAGCGCCTGGCCCAAACTTGATTCCGAACGTCATGGATGAGGCTGTCGAGTCCCCGGTTCCGGTGCAGGCAAACCGCTGCCAATCGGTACTGAGGTTCCGATCGTAGCGATTGCTTCCGAGTAACAACGTGAGCGTTCCAGGCGTCGACGCCTTTGCGTACACGCTCAGGCAATATACATATCCGCCCGGCGCCGTCAGAGTTTGCGACAACTCCTGTGGCGCCGCTCCGGAGTTGGTCACTTGCCATGCGTTGTTTCCGCCCGTTGGGTCGGCATTGGCTCCGGCGAGCGAAAGAAACGACGACGCATCCCAAACTGCATTGCTCCAGTCGTTGCTCCACGCCAACAGGTTCGCCGTTGGATCGACGAATGTGAAATTGTTCAGCGTGCCCTCGGCGGCCGCGAAGAACTGGAGCAGGGTGGTCAGTTCCGAATCGCTCAGTGCGGCGTACTTCAGTTGCCACTCCACGGTTGCCGCCCCTGGGTCAGCGAGCTTTACAGTCGTACCGTCCTTGGCCGTATTGACCAAGGTCCGCATCTGGCGCCGTTTCTGGGCAGGAAACTGAGCCAGGGCGCCGGTCGGAAGTTGGGGGTAAATGAGCATTAGAGGTTCCGGTTTTCTATCACCGTCAGCGATGTCTGTCCCTGCATTTCTGCCATCGAACCTAAGGGCAAAGCGTCGCTGGCCAAGCTGCAATTCGGGTACTGCATTCCATCCCACGGGTCCGTGAATGCAAAGCTCCCGAGCCGGCCCTGGTTATCTTCGAAGAACTGCTCAAATGCCGCCATCTCACTTTCGTCTAACTCGCTGAGCTGGATTATCCATTGATGCAGCGCGCCCACCGAATCGCGATAGCGTTGCTCGCTGCCGTCGAGAAATCGCACCGTTTGATTCTGAAAGCGAATCGATTTAGTAGCGGGATACTGTGCCACCGCGCCGGTCTTGAGTTGTGGAAAGGTTGCCATTTTAACTCCGCTCGCCGCGCGTTCCCATTTCGACTTCCGCGGCGAGTTCTTTTTCCAAAATTAAGAACGCCTCTACCTGGCGGGCGCTCAATTCTTCAACCGAGAAAGCTCGAAATCGCCGCCGGAGGAAAAACTCCTCCAACAGCGATAGGCTTTCCGCCGTGATATACGGTTTTGGGCACGTGTCCAGCGTGACATTCCTTCGCGCCCATACCATTCGCGTCGGCCCGAGCGCATCTGCTGGAAGCCATCCACACCGCCGCTTTTGCTCCAGGCCGGATCTCCGGCAAACGTCGCACTTCCAACCGGCCTGGTTCGAGTGTCCAAAGTGGAAGGCGACAATCAGTTTTTTCGTTCTTCCGTGCTCAGCCCTGTCTGCGACCGCACCAATGCCGCCGCCTCTCGAAACAGCTCCTCCGGTCCAATATCTGCGAGCGACTCCGGTGTGGCTGTTACGCCGTCCACTTCCAGTCCCGAGATCCCGAGCAAACCCCACTTTACGTAAAGCCGCTCTACCTCCACTCGTAGCAGCGCCGCATCCATCTTCTGCCCTGCAACCTCGCCTGCCTCCAGAAACTCCGTCCTTCGGGCCAGATCGCGCACTTGGCGCATCAGTTCCGCCCGCCTTCCGAATGACATCTTCGCCACCGTGAACTTCACGCCGCTCGCTACCCGCGACTCGACGGTGGCCACACTTTCATAGATCATGGCAGCTCTCCCTCCCTACGCAAACGCCACCGCGATTTCGTTGTTCACCGTTCCCTGCGCCCTCGACGATCGGAATTTCCATTGCAGGCGATTCTTGCTGTCGTCGAATTCCGGGACCACCGGAATCACGTTCGGTAAATACACGCCGACTAGCTGCCCCTGCGCCTCGCCCAACTGGAACATCACGCTGATCGGCGCTTGCTGCCGCGCCGCCTGATATAGCCCTTGCGTGTTCGGATCGTTCTGGCTGTAAAGCTCGAACGCCGCAGTCACAGTCCGCTCCCCGGGCGATATCGCTTGTGGAAGGCTCGATCCGAATTCTTTGAACCTGGTATCCAACCCGTTTTTCATCACCACCGATGCCGACGTAATGGTGAAGAATTGTGTCGGCGCCGTTCCAAGCCATGCCTCCCCAAGATTCCCTGGGATGATCGTATAGTCGAAGGCGCCCACAGTCGGCTCGGCGGGAAAAGTCTGTAGCGCCGCGCCCGGGTTGCTGGCAAAGGTGACGCTGTCCACCACGTCCTGCGCCTGGCCGCTGAACCGGAATTCGTGGTAGTCGCCGTTCAGATCGATCTCCATCTGGTCGACCGCGCCTCCACACAGCAATCGCTGGACCGCCGTCGAAGGGTCCCAGTAATCGAAGATCCCTACGCTTGGTAACTCGGTCGCGGGCGCGTATGTAACTGCCGCTCCCACCGTTGCGCCCGGCGCCGGCGCCGCCGTGAACGGAACATTTAGTTGAACCGTCTCTGCGTCGACGATTGTCGCCACGAATCGGATTTCGCCCCCGCTGCTCACTGCCTGGCCGGCCGAGAGCCCATGCGGGGCGGCGAATGCCAGCCGGCCGTTCCCGGTTGCGCTTGCGGCCGTTCCGCCCGCGAAGGAGGCCGGCGTACCGCCCATCGCTGCCTGGAACAACGGGCCGTAACTCGGATTACTTGTCCCCTGCTGCCAGTTCGTCAGCAGGGTCCGCACTTCAAAGCTGGTCTGTCGCCTGCCCCCAGCCGGCACACCCGTAAACGTTCGGCTGCCCGTCTTGTCTTTGCGGTCTGTCACCTCAAGCTGCTGTCGGACCGTCAGCTTCAACGCCGGAATCCGGTTCGCTGCCGTAATCGCCGGAACCTGTCCGTACGCGCCTTCCAGCGCCGTGTAGAACCGGTTTGCGTTGGACGAAATATAGGAGGCCATATTAGCTTCTGCTTACTCCAATCTCGAACGTGATCTTTGCCACCTGTTGAAAGTTCTTGCCGCCGTGCTTCACGGCCCCGAAAACCGCTTGGTATTCGCCACAGTAAAACATGCCGTTGCCCCAATCGCCGCGGTTTGCATGCAGTACTTGCAGAATTGCATCCACGTAATTGTCCAGTGCGTCTTGTAGCCCATCCAGACGATCCTGCGAGTGCCGTAACTCCACCGTCGTTTGTACATTTCCGGAAAAAGTCCGAAACTTCTCCGCCAGGCTGTTGACAATCTTTTCGCAGTAGACATTTACCGCGGGGTACTGCATGGTGTTGCTCTGATCGGCAATGTCCGGCGCTGCGTTCTGTGCCCGCACCTGGGCACGGTTTAGCGGAATCAGCGGCTGCCCGTTATCTTGTAGGGAGTCGCTTAAATAGGAATTGACGCCGCTTGCCCCCGTGAGAAGCTCTATCGTTTGGCCCGTAATCAGGCTTCCGATTGTTGTCGTCATTAACCCCTCAAAATAACGCGCGGCAAAGGCATCAGGCAGTTGGGCGATTGCCCCCAGCCTGGTCCAGTCCCACCGCCCGCAATCGTATTCGGCTGCACCCACGTCTGCGAAACTGCTATCGGCGATGCGTTTTGCCGTGACAACGCGTCTGGATCGCTGCCAACATATACATTCCAGCCCGTAGCGCCTGCCGGCGCCGCGGTTGGCTCTACCAAAAGCGTGCTGCCTGCCGTTGTAATGGTCGTCGGTGTCGATGGTGCGCCTTCTTCTCCTTTTCCATTGACCCAAGTCATCGACACATAATAGGTGCTATTGGGCAGGCTGCCGCCCGCGCTGACTACCTGGGGTTGTTTGGGGCGCGGGACCGGAGACCACGCAATTCCGATCCCCATCAGCAACAGCCGCTCGTATGCCCATCGGGACCGCTCGTGAAACTGGCCTCGCTTCGCCGCGTACCGATCGTTCAATTGACTCGAGTACGCATCTCCGTAAACCAACTCCAAAGCACGGAATGTGTGCCAGAGCTTGAGCGCGGGTGTCACCACCACGTTGTCGATCTGCGGTCGCGCGTTTAGCCAGAATGCCTGCTCTGCGCCTCTGGACCCGCTCAGCAGTGTGCTGATTTCGAGCGCGAGTTCTTCCTGCGCCAGAGCCAGCTTCTGAGTCACGTCGATACCCTCGACGTTTGCCACATTCGATAATTGTGTGTCCTGCGCCGTCAGGTCTTCCATGCCTGACATAAGACCGTCCGTAAACAGAGCCATATGTCTGCCTAATCCCTGGCGGTTCTGGCTCCGCCCTTCAGCTTCTTCATGTCGTCCGTCAATCTCTTCAATTCGTCGGACGATACCATCGTGACTTCCAGTTTGGCTGCTGTTGCAGCGTCCTGCGCGGCCCTATACGCCGCTTCCTGCGCTTGCAGGAATGCCGCCGCCTGGTCTGCCTGTGCCATTTCCGCGGACCCTTCCACGATCATCTTGGCTGCCAGGTGCCGCGGCACCTCCACCAGTACGCCCTTCTTGCCGCCGTCGTCCGTCCCCAGGCTGCTCACCACTGCGAACGGAGTGGTTATCGTCGCTTCCATCGCCCGGATCCTCTGGTAATACGTCTTCACATCCATTCGACTCTCCTCTTGATAATGAGCCGCGACCGCAAGCGAGCGGTCCGGCGTTTTTCACGATGAGGAAGTTGCGGAAGCACTTACCGGGCCGCGACCCATCGTTGCTGAGCCGCGGCCGTGAGGGAGCGATCCGCAATCCCGCAAGTTCCTCGATCCGTCTACATTACTAACCGCCGAAAAGCCTCGCGCCGCGAAGATTCCCGCACCGAAGCTATTACGACACTGAGACCCCGGAGCCTCACTCCCCGCGTCCTCTGCCACCTCAGCGTCCTTCGGTTTTGACTTTGATTCTTGCTTTTTCCAACGTCTCTGCGGTAAGTGTTCGTTTGCTACGTATTCACCTGCACGCCCGACGAATTCCGCAGAATGCCGCAGCCGTACAGAATGTCCACGGTGAACTGCTGCGCCAGCGTATCCGGCTGGTAGCTCATCACCACGCGCATTCCGAAGTTGCCCAGCTCGGCGTACTCCGCGATGGCCCCGGTGCCTGGCAGCGGTTGCGGCAGCCGCCGGATCACGAGCCCCAGGGCATCCCGTGTAAATGCCAGATTATGTGTAGTTACAGGGCTGCTCCCGGTGTACTGCACAAACTGCGACCGGAATACGAAAAAGTCCTTGATCTTTCCGACCGTCCCGTCGATCAGCGCCTTCAACCCGGCATCGCCGGCAGTCTGAAACTCGCTGAAGCGCGGAATCTGCCGCCATGCCGAATACGTGGCCGCGTCCACAACCATGTACTTTTCCGAAGCCGGCGGCACCTTTGCCAGGAACAACGCTGTTTCTGCCGCGTCGATCACGCTCTCTGTGATCGCCGTTCCTGGCGTGCCCACCGGAGCGTTAGCCGTGAACCCCGCGTACAAGTTCAGCAGATCGTTCTCCACCTTCTGTGCGATCGCCGCCACCGCCGGCTGCATGTAGATCTTCAACAGATCCGGCACCGCCAGCACTTTGGTTACGTCCGGAATCTGGAAAGTCGCTTCCGCGTGCGTGTTCAGCACGATCTGCGCATTTCCCAGATTCGGATTCTGCGTTTGCACCGTTCCGCCCTCGAGGATGTTGTTTGCTTGCATCACAGGGGGGATCGGCACGTTAATTGTGTCGCCGGCATGTGCCAGAGCTGGCTCATAATCGCGATTCACCAGGTTCCCCATAATGAGGTTCCCTACCAGCACCGGCAATGCATCCGCCGCCACCAGCTTCACAATCGCGTTGGCGACATTCGCTGAAGTAATTGCTGCCATTTCTTCTCCTTGTTCCTTTCTTCTTGCCGGCTACTGCGACTCGCTCCCGCTCGTCTAGCCGGAACTTCTCTACAGCCCGCGAAGGGTCTGCGATGCCACGCGTACGATTTCCTCTCGTACCCGCTCCATCTCCTCCGCGCTCATGCCTGGCCGGATCTGTTCGAGGGTCACAGAGTCTCTGCCTCCACCGGGGGCTTTGTGGGTGGCCGTCATTCCCGTTCCGCCCGGAATTCGCGCCGGCAGAAACTCCGGGTTCTCGTTGACGAAACTCGCGAGGTACTCCTTCACTGGAACGTCGCCATCGTCGCCCCGCGCCACCAGTCGGCCATCTTCGTTGCGCACAATCCCGTCTTGCACTGCCTTGAATGCCAGGTCTATCTTCGATACGCCCAGCCGTTGCAATTCTGCTCTCACTGCGGAACTGCGTTCTGCTTCCGCCGCCGCTTTGTGACTCCGCTGGTTCTCAGCAACCAGTTCGTTCATCCGGCGCTCCAGTTGTTCCCGGCGCTTTCGTTCCTCCAGCAACTCCGTCTTGTACGCCGGTTCGCTCCTGGCCTTCTCGCTATTCGTGAACTCCTGCACCGCCTGCCGCACGATCGCTTGTATGTCGATTCCGTCCATATGTCTCCTTGGGAACACCTACTCCCCGTGTTCGATCTCCTCCACCACTGTGTTTTTGATGTCCTGCCGTGCGTCACTCAGGTATTTGAGAGCCAGCCTCTTAAAAACCTCCTTCCTTAAGGTCTTCGACTCGATCCCAAGGCCTAGTAACTTCTGCGCATCGTCTAATTCCGTGCCTAAGTCGTTGATGTCGAACTCATCTATGCCCGAAACGTCGATCGTGAACCTGTCCTGTCTCGCCGCTGCGATTGTCCACAGCGTCCGCTTCATCGCATTCTTTACCGCACTGCCGTAAGCCCGCAGCACTTCTTCCGTGGTCGCGAAATCCAGCTGCTTGCTCACTGCCGACTGGCGAGCTCCCGTGCCTGCCTCACCAGATTGGATCGTCAAGTAGCAAACCCGATAAATCTCGTCTCGCAGATTCTGCAGGTTGTCCGCTGCAATCTGGTAGACCTTGCCTTCCGGTTCGGTCCACCCGAATCTGTCGTCCTTCCCCAGCTGGATGTAATACGACTCTCCGACTACCTGCTTCCATTCCCGGTCTGAGTACACTACCGGGGAAGCAAACAAGCCCATCGTGAGAGCCCAAGAAAGAGCGTTCGACTTATTGAAGTGCTCCAGCTGCAGTGAGGCTGCCTTGTTCATCAGCCATAAGCCGTCCGAGACTTTTATCTCCAATACCGGCACGCGTCCCAGCGATGCCAGCCCATGCCGCCCTTCATCGACTAACTCGATCGGACTCGATTCCCCGCGCTTCCGGTAAATCTGATAGTGTTCACGGTCGTAGTAGATCCACCGCGTTTCCTTTTCCCACTTCGCATCCGTGACGTTCGACTGTTGCAGGCACGATGTCCGCAGCACGATCCAATCCAGTCCGCCTAGCTTGTCGTGATTCCAGTTGATGACCTCGTCCGCGCCGTAGTCCATTAGGTACGCCCGCGATTGCCCGCACGCATCTTCCTCCGCCCGCGTGCGCGCTTCGCCGTCAATCTTCGGAAAATCGATCACGATGTAGCTGCTTCCGCAAACCAGGGCCTCCACGAACCGTTGCCGGAAGAACTCCGTCAGGCGAGTTCCTTTAAGATCGCAATCCTCCGAGAGCGCAGCATAAAAGTTCTGCGCCGCTGGATCGCTGCCCCCAAGCATCAGCGCCGGTGCGCAGCGCATCAACGTCGCCGCATACCAGTCGATAATCGATCCGACATAGTTCTCGTAAAACACCCGCGCCAGTCGCTCCAGGTAGATATCGCCTGGCTCCTTATGCCGCCGTACCAGGTACAACGAGGCGTTCGAGCGTAACTGTTCACCGCCCGTATAAAGGTCTTTGTACTGCCGCCAGATCGCTTTCCGCGCGACGTACTCGGGATGCTCCCGGTTGATCGTTTCCATCACTGAAACATCCTCACCTGCTGCTCTCCAATCGGCGGCAACGGCCGGCACTCCTCCCAAATCAGGTACCCAAGCGCATCCGACGCATGGGTCCGCATGCGATCGCGGTCTTTATCGATCTGTCCCGTGTCGCCCTTGTAGCAGACCTGCTCGAAATCCATGATCAGTTCCTTGCATTTCCTATCGATGAGCAGCCCGATATGCCCGCTGGCCGACTTTAGCTTTGTGTTCATCAAATTAATTCGCTCGCGCACACTCGGGTTGGACCTGGGAACTTTGTAGTCCACGTCCAACGGCGAGTAAGTCTTGAAATGTTCCTTCACCATGTCGTAATCCGACATTCCCGACGTCTGCTGGGCGAATCCCGAAGCGTCCCCGTAAATGTGAACTCCCGGTTCGTGTTTCGGATAACGTGTCAGAAACGCCTCCACCGCCTGCCGCGTGGTCGCGTGACGGATCACGATTTCATCCAGCACCGTCACCTGCCCGCTCGCGATTTGCGCGATCACTGAACTCATTGGGTCGACGTTGAAGTCCAACGCCCATAGGATTGGCTTTCGGCGATCGAGACTGAGAACGCTCAAATTTTGCGACTGTTCGAACGCGCTGTACACGCGGCTGCCATCCAGGCTGAGATACTCCCCCAGCACCTCTTGCGCATAAAATTTCTCGTCGTAGCTATCCCGTAAACGCCTGTAAAACTCGGGATCGCGTTCGAGCAAATGCCTGTTTTCGCTGGGTTTCGCCAGGATTGTCTTGTACCCACGCGCCGGTTTCCCGATAAACTTGCGGTATACCCAGTCGTAACCTTTTGGCGTCCACGCCGCGAATCCGCATAACACAGACGCCTTCGGGTCTCGCAGTCTGCCTTCGAGCCTTAGCCACGCCTCTTCCTGTGTGTAAGTCAGTTCATCCAACCCGAACCATGCCAGATTCGTGCCGCGCAGCCGCTCGAAGTCGTCCACCGGCCGAAATAGGATTCGCGACCCCGTATCGATCATTACCAGCGCATTCTCGGCCTTATTGTGGTCGTAAGGTATGTTGTTTGCGCCCAGGATCTCGAACAGCGTAGCCTGCGTCGCATCGCGCAGCATTGGGTAAGTCGGAGCGCCCAGCAGGCCTGTCCGTCCCGGATTTAAGTAAGTGAGCCGGATCGTTTCTTGGCATAGTGCCTGACTCTTGCCGCTTCCAATTGGTCCCGAGTATCCTTTATAGCGGGCCGTACACTTGTGAAATGCTTTTTGTGAGTCCAGAGGATCGTAGGCTATTTCTCGGTATCTGACAGCGTGTCCGGACTCACCCATGTCACTTTGATCTCCTTGGCCTCATCTTCCTGCCCTAACTCCTCTCCTAGCTGTAAAAGCTTCATGTACTCGGCAACTGTCGGCTCGTACCCCGCTTTCGTGATCTTGTTCTCAAACTGTCCCAGCGTCTTTTCGAGAAGTTCGTTGACCCGAACCTTGGTACGCACCTGTTCCCAGTGCTCACATAGCCGGCAGTTCTTCGGAGCCTTCTCCTTCGATTGCCCTTTTTTTGCCATCCATGGTCCCCAGAATAGAAACGGCCCCGCAGTTTTGCGGAGCCACCCAATCTTTCTACGCCCCTGAGAGTAGCACTCACCCTCTAACGCGCTGCCCTCGCTGTCTTCCGAAGTACGTGAAAAGAAAAGAAATATAGTTCTTACCAATTTGTGACCGTAAACCGGCCAATCTCGAAAAACGCAGAGGCGGGATTCTTTTTCAGCTTAAATTCTGATACTTAGGAGCGAAGGCGGGGCCGCGGAGTCATGTGCCTTGGCGGGTAGCGATTCCG